>Ga0116227_10016475_pt1 | contig 10600 bp, 9 predicted proteins | sample S1TSphgellanicum_FD_89693 | JGI IMG/M metagenome (GOLD analysis project Ga0116227, IMG submission 89693) | Host-associated microbial communities from peat moss isolated from Minnesota, USA - S1T2_Fb - Sphagnum magellanicum MG | ecosystem: Host-associated > Plants > Peat moss > Unclassified...
ATCCAGGACGGCAAGTGGAAGGTCATCTCCGACTACGTGAAGCCCTGAGCCCGGTCCGCCGCGCCTTGGCCAAGCCGCCCCCGGGCGGCTTTTTCATTGCCAGACCGCCCGGCGCAGCGCCGCCCGGGCCAGCAGGCGCGTGGAGTCCAGCGTGGGCAGGGGTGAGTTGGCGTCGTTCATGATCAGCGGAATCTCCGTGCAGCCGAGCACGACGGCATCGCAGCCCTGCGCCTTCATGGCCGCCATGACCTGCTGGAAATAGGCGACCGCCTCGGGCCTGGCAACGCCGCACACCAGCTCGTCCATGATGATGCGGTTGATCTCCTCGCGCTCGGCGACGCCCGGGCGCACGCAGGCCAGCCCGCGCGCCGCGAGCTGGTCCGGGTAGACCTCGCTGTCGACCAGCCAGCGCGTGCCGGTCAGGCCCAGGCGCCGGAAACCGCGGCCGGCGGCCTCGGCCGCGACGACCCCGGCGATGTGCAGCCAGGGCAGCGGCGAGCGCGGCTCGATATGGCCCAGCGCCTGGTGGATGGTGTTGTCCGGACAGACCAGGAAATCGGCCCCGATCCTTGCGAGCTTGCCGGCCGAGGCGAGCATCAATTCGCCCACGCCCTGCCAGTCGCCGCGGTCCAGGCACTTCACGTACTCGGCCAGCGAGGGCGTGTGCATCGAGACCTCGGGGTGGGCATGGGGACCGAGTAACTGAGCGCCTTCCGCGCAGATGGTGCGGTAGCACAGCGCCGCCCCCTCGGCGGAGCAGGCCACGATGCCGATGTGCTGGGGCTTGCCCGTCGTGCCCAGGATGCGCTGCGGAGAATCCATGGACTGCGAAGTTATCATGCGTCCATGATACGGATTGCCCCGCCGCAGGATGTGCTGGCCCAGCTGGGCCGGGCGGTGCTGCGCTGGCTGGCCGGCTGGTGGCGCGTGGTGCACCTGGGCGCGATGATCCTGGTGCTGACGCTGTCGCCCTCCAGCTACAGCCGCGCCAGCCGGCAGGCGCTGGCGCGCCACATGTACCTGGACACCGCGCCGATCCTGCTGTGGTTCACCGTGCTGTGCGCGCTGGCCAGCCTGGTGCTCACGCGCATCGTGGTGGTCACGGCCCTGAGCTATGGCCTGTCGCAGTACGCGCTGGAGATGGTCATCCGCGTCCTGGTGCTGGAGCTGATCCCGCTGACGGCGGCCCTCTTCGTGGCCCTGCGGTGCACCATCCCGAACGGCGCCGGCCTGGCCGACATGCGGCGCCAGGGCCGGTTCGATGCGATGCGCCGCCAGGGCATCGATCCGGTGCGCGCGGAGCTGCTGCCGCGCGTGGTGGCGGGCGTGTTTTCCTGCATCACGCTGGCGGCCCTGAGCTGCGTGGTGGCGCTGGTGCTGGCCTATCTGGCGGTGTATGGCTTCACGCTGGCGGGCCTGCCGGGCTACACGCGCATGTTCGGCCATGTGTTCGAGCCGGGCGTGACACTGATCTTCGGGCTCAAGACGCTGTTCTTCAGCCTGGCGGTTTCCACCATCCCCATGGCATCGGGCCTGTACGACATCGCAGGCGACGGCACCCGCACCAGCGTCGAGCTGCAGGGCCTGGTGCGCATGTTCGCCGTGCTGCTGCTGATCGAAGTCGCGTCGCTGATGGGCAACTACTACTGACCCGGCTCCGCCGGCACCCCCATGCAAGAACCCTCCGAACCCACGTCCGCCGCGGCGCCGGTCGCGCACCTGGAATTCAAGGCGGCGCTGCTGCTGGTCTTCATGCTGCTGCTGGTGGGCGGCTCAGCCCTGTACCTGCTGTATGCGCGCGGCGCCTTCGAGCCCACGCAGACGCTGGTGCTGGTGGCCGACGACTCCGAAGGCGTGGTGGTCGGCATGGATCTGACCTTCTCGGGCTTTCCGATCGGCCGGGTGCGCCGCATCGAGCTGGCCGAAGACGGCAATGCCCGCATCATCGTCGACGTGCCCAGCAAGGACGCCCACTGGCTGCGCGAGTCCAGCGTCTTCACCCTGGTGCGCGGCCTGGTGGGCGGCACCAACATCCGGGCCTTCAGCGGCATGCTCAAGGATCCGCCGCTGCCCGACGGCGCGGTGCGCCCGGTGCTGCGCGGCGACGCGACCGCAGAGATCCCGCAGCTGATCGCCTCGACCAAGGACCTGATCCAGAACCTGAACCTGCTCACCGCCAAGGACGGCACGCTGGACGGCAGCCTGGCCAACCTGCAGGCGGTCACCGAACGGCTCAAGGGCCCGAGCGGCGCGCTGGGCGTGCTGCTGGGCAACGAGGCCGACGCGAAGAAGCTGATGCTCGCGCTGGACCGCACCAACGCCCTGCTGGCCCGGGTCGACGGCCTGGCAGCCAAGGCCGACACCCAGGTGTTCGGCCAGGACGGCGTGATGAGCGAAACCCGCGCCACCATCGTGCAGCTCAACACCCTGCTGGGCGAGGCCCGCGCCAGCCTCAAGAAGGTGGACACCGTGCTGGTGGAGGCGCAGGCCGTGGGCGCCAACACGCGCGCCGCCACCACCGACCTGGGCACGCTGCGCGCCGAGGTCGAGGCCAACCTGCGCAAGGTCGAGAGCCTGGTCAACGAGATCAACCGCAAATGGCCTTTCGCCCGCGACACCGAGATCAAGCTGCCATGAGCGCCGCGCCGGACCGCCCCAAGACAGCTCGCACCGCAGCCCGTCAGGGCGAAGGTACGCCAGTGAGCCGCCACCGCTGCTCCCTCCTGGCCGCCGGCGCGGCGCTGCTGCTGGCCGCCTGCGCCAGCGGCCCGCCCGTGCCCGACTGGCAGATGAACGCCAAGGGCTCGATGGACCGCGCCGTGGCGGCCTACATGGCGGGCGACGCGCGCGTGGAAGCGCTGGAGTTCGGCAAGGCGCGCACCGAGGTGGCCAGCACCGGCCGCATCGACCTGCTGGCGCGTGTCGAGCTGCTGCGCTGCGCCGCCCGCGTCGCCAGCCTGGTGGTCGAGCCCTGCGCCGGCTTCGAGAAGCTGCGCGAGGACGCACCCGCGGCCGAGCGTGCCTATGCCGACTACCTGGCCGCGCGCACGCAGCCGCAGGACCTGGCCCTGCTGAGCGCGCCGCAGCGCGCGGTGGCGGCCGCCTCCACCCAGCCGGGCACGGGCGCGGCGGCGGTGCCCGCCATGCCCGACCCGCTGTCGCGGCTGGTTGCCGCCGGCGTGCTGTTCCAGGCTGGGCAGGCCGGCCCCGAGGTCATTGCGCTCGCGGTGGAGACCGCCTCGGCCCAGGGCTGGCGCCGCCCGCTGCTGGCCTGGCTGGGGGTGCAGGCCCTGCGCGCCGAGCAGGCCGGCGATGCCGAGGCCGCCGCGCGCCTGCGTCGGCGCATCGCCCTGGTGCAGGGCGATGCAGGCTAGGAATTCCGTTCAGGAAACGATGTAGGCGCCCGCGCCGGTCGAGAACAACCGGCCGTCGGCGCCCAGGAACTCCATGCGCGTGCTCGCCACGCGCGAGCCCAGGCGCAGCACCTCGGCGCGCAGCTCGAAGTACTCGCTGATGCCGGGGCGCAGGTAGTCGATGCGCAGGTCGATGGTGCCGAGCTTGCCGAAGCGCTGCAGCCGCTGCGCGGGCGCCTCGTCCATGTGGCGCGCGCCGATCGCGGCCATCACCGCCAGCCCGCCCATGGCGTCCAGCCCGGCGCTGATGACGCCGCCGTGGACGCGGTTGTGGCTGTAGTGGCCCACCAGCTCGTCCCGCATGGGGATGCGGGCGCTCACGCGCTCGGGCAGCAGCTGCGTGATCTGCAGGCCCAGCACGCGGTTGAAGACGATCTTCTCCTCGAACAGGGTCTTCAGGCCGTCGATGAACTCGGGCTCGAAGGCAGCCGCGACTTCGGAAGTTTTGCTCATAGCCCCCATTGTCGCGCGGCCAGGTCCTTCATGATCTCCTCGGCGCCGCCGCCGATCATCATCACCTTGACCTCGCGGTAGATGCGCTCGCTCCGGGTGCCGCGCATGAAGCCCATGCCGCCGAGGATCTGCACGGCCTGGTCGGCGCAGAACTGCATGGCCTGGGTGGCGTGGTTCTTGAGCAGGCAGACCTGGGCCACCCAGTCGGGCGAGGCGTCGCCCGCGTCGGCGCGCGCGGTCAAGGCATCGAGCCAGGCCTGGGTGGAGGCGATGCGCATTTGCATGTCCACCAGCTTGTGGCGGATCACCTGGCGCTCCACCAGCGCCGCGCCGAAGGTGTGGCGCTGGCGCGCCCAGTCCAGCGCCTCGTCGTAGCAGGCCTGGGCGAAGCCCAGCGCCATGGCCGACATGCCCAGGCGCTCGCCGTTGAAGTTGCTCATGATGATCCGGAAGCCGCCGCCCTCCTCGCCCAGCAGATGGCGCGCCGGCACGCGCACGCCGTCCAGGCGCAGGTGGGCGGTGTCGGAGCACCACCAGCCCATCTTGTCGAGCCGGGTGCGGGACAGGCCCGCTGCATCGCCGGGCACCAGGATCATCGAGATGCCGCCCGCGCCTTGGGTACCTTTCTCCCCCGTGCGCACGGCCATCGTGATCCAGTCGGCGCGCATGCCCGAGGTGATGAAGACCTTCTCGCCGTCGATCACCCAGTCGCCACCGTCGCGGCGCGCCGTGGTGCGCAGGGCCGCCACGTCCGAGCCGCCGCCGGGCTCGGTGATGGCCAGGGCCGCGATGCGCTCGCCGCGCAGCACCGGCGGGACGATCTCGCGCTGCAGCTCGGGCGAGCCGTGGCGCAGCACCGGCGGCAGGCCGATGTTGAGCGAGAACAGGCTGGCCATCACGCCGCCGCTGCCGCCATGGCGGCTCATCGCGACCGAGACCGCGTTGCGCAGCGCGAACGGCGCCGGCGTGCCGCCCAGTTCCTCCGGATAGCCCAGGCCGAGCAGGCCCAGGGCGGCGGCTTCGGCGTGGAGCGCGCGCGGGAACTCGCCGGCCTCGTCCCACTGCGCCACGTACGGCGCGATGCGCTCCAGCGTGAAGCGCCGCACGGTGTCGGTCAAGGCCTCGATGTCCGACCGCAATTCAGGACTCATGCCACCGCCTCGAAAATCACCAGCACCTGCGAGGTGGCGGCCTGCTGGCCCGGGGCCACCAGCACGGCCTTGACCGTGGCGTCGTGGGCCGCGGCCAGGCTGTGCTCCAGCTTCATCGACTCGATCACCAGCAGGGTGTCGCCCTTGCGCACCGCCGCGCCGGGCTCGGCCATCACCGCGATCACCTTGCCATTGAAGGGCGCGCGCAATTCACGGGCTGTGGCCGCGCCGCCCGCGCCGGCGGCCGGCTCGAACGAGGCGTCGTCGATGAACAGATCCACGCCGCCTTGCTGCAGGTGCCAGCGCGTGCCGTCCACCCGCGCCGCCGCCACCCCGTGCGGCAGCGGCGGCAGGCCACCCACGGCCAGGTCCCTCGGCGTGCCGCGGTGGCGCAGCCGCACCGGACGCGGAAAGGGGCAGGGCAGAGCCTGGGTCGACGCGCCCCCATTCCATGTAAAAACAGCCGCCAGCCCGCACTGGTCAATCGCAGCCAGCTCCTCTTTTTGTAGCGCCTCGCGCAAGGCGTCACCATGCTGCGCGAGAAAGGGAATCAGCGCCTGGCCCTCCCTGAAGGCCGGATGCCGCAGGCAGGCCGCCAGCAAGGCGCGGTTGCTTGGCAGGCCCAGCAGCTCGGTGTGGTCCAAGGCGCTGGCCAGCCGGTCGATCGCCTCCTCGCGCGTGGCGGCATGCACGATGAGCTTGCCGAGCATGGAGTCGTAGTAGGGCGGCACCTCCAGCCCCTCGAACAGCGCATGGTCGAAGCGCACGCCGTCCGGCGCGCGGAAGCGCCGCACCGTGCCCGCGTGCGGCGTGAAGTGCTCGTCTTCCGCGCACAGCCGCACCTCGATCGCATGGCCGTTGAAAGACACCTGGTCCTGCGCCAGCGGCAGCGGCTCGCCGCGCGCGATGCGCAGCTGCCATTCCACGAGATCCAGGCCGGTCACCATCTCGGTCACCGGGTGTTCGACCTGCAGCCGGGTGTTCATCTCCATCAAGAAGAATTCGCCGCGATCGAGCAGGAACTCCACCGTCCCCGCGCCCACATAGCCGGCCGCCTGCGCCAGCGCCACCGCGCACCGGCCCATGCGCTCGCGCAAGGCCGCGTCGACGGCCGGGCTGGGCGTCTCCTCGATGAGCTTCTGGTGCCGCCGCTGCACCGAGCAGTCGCGTTCGCCCAGGTGGATGCAATGGCCCTGCGCGTCGGCGAACACCTGCACCTCCACATGGCGCGGCGCCAGCAGCGCGCGCTCCAGCAGCAGCTCGCCCGAGCCGAAGGCCGACTGCGCCTCGCTGCGCGCGCCCTGCAGCGCCGCCGCCAGCTGCGCCGGCTCGGCCACGAGGCGCATGCCGCGCCCGCCGCCGCCGGCCACGGCCTTCACCATGACGGGGTAGCCGATGCGCTCGGCCTCGGCCGCGAAGCGCGCATCCGACTGGTCGGCGCCGAAATAGCCCGGCAGGCAGGGCACGCCGCGCTGCTGCGCCAGCGCCTTGGCGCCGGACTTGCTGCCCAGGGCGCGGATGGCCGCGGGCGGCGGGCCGACCCAGATGAGCCCGGCGTCGAGCACCGCCTGGGCGAAGTCGGCGTTCTCGCTCAGGAAGCCGTAGCCCGGGTGCACCGCGTCGGCGCCGCTGGCACGCGCCGCGTCCAGCAGCTTGTCGATGCGCAGGTAGGAGTCGGCCGAGGCCTGGCCGCCAAGCGCCTGGGCCCGCGTGGCCTCGCGCACATGCAGGGCCTGGGCATCGGGCTCCGAGTAGACAGCCACCGTCTCGATGCCCATGGCCTGAGCCGTGCGGATGATGCGGCGGGCGATTTCGCCGCGGTTGGCGATGAGCAGCTTTTTCATACCAATGTCCGCAACATGAGGTGAATTTCCGCTCTACGCCGCGGAACCAGCTTTGCCGGGCCGCTGGCACCGCCCCCTGGAGGGGGAGGCGGCCGCAGGCCGCTTCGGGGGTGTTTCATCTTTTGGCAATGCCCATGATTTTGGAAAGGATTCCGAGCATCACCTCGTCGGCCCCGCCGCCGATCGAGGCCAGGCGGCCGTCGCGGTACATGCGCGAGACCTTGTTCTCCAGCGTGAAGCCCATGCCGCCCCAGAACTGCAGGCAGGTGTCGGGCACGATGCGGTTCAGCCGCCCGGCCTTGAGCTTGGCCATGCTGGCCAGCTCCAGCACGTCCTGGCCGCCCACGTAGAGCTCGCACGCGCGGTAGGTCAGCGCGCGCAGGGATTCGACCTCGGTCTTGAGCTCGGCCAGCTTGAACTGCACCCACTGCTGGTCGGCCAGCGTGGCGCCGAACAGCTTGCGCTGCTGCGCCCAGTCGATGGTCCAGGCAATGCAGTTGGAGAGCGACTGCAGCGTGCTGGCCGCGCACCACAGGCGCTCCTCCTGGAACTGCTGCATCTGGTAGATGAAGCCCTGGCCCTCGGCGCCGATGCGGTTGCGCTGCGGCACGCGCACCTCGTCGAAGTAGATCAGGCCGGTGTCGCTGGAGTTCATGCCGATCTTGCGGATCTTCTGCGCCACCTCGATGCCCTTGGTGAGCTGGCCGTTCGGGCCGTCGCGCATCGGCACGATGACCAGCGACTTGTTCTTGTGCACCGGCCCTTCGCCGGTATTGACCAGCATGCACATCCAGTCGGCCTGCAGGCTGTTGGTGATCCACATCTTCTGGCCGCTGATGACGTAGTCGTCGCCGTCCTTGCGCGCATGGCTCTTGATGGCCGACACGTCGCTGCCGGCGCCGGGCTCGCTCACGCCGATGCAGCCCACCATCTCACCCGCAATCGCCGGCGCCAGGAACTCGCGGCGCAGCTCGTCGCTGCCGAAGCGCGCCAGCGCCGGCGTAGCCATGTCGGTCTGCACGCCGATGGCCATGGGCACGCCGCCGCAGTCGATGTGGCCCAGGGTCTCGGCCATCAGCATCGAGTACGAATAGTCCAGGCCCGCGCCGCCGTAGGCCTCGGGCTTGCACAGGCCCAGCAGGCCCAGTTGGCCCAGGCCCTTGAACACCTCGTGCGCGGGAAAGATCTCGGCCGCCTCCCATTCGTCCACATGGGGGTTGATGTGCTCGTCGATGTAGCGCTTGAGCGTTTTCTGGATCTCAAGGTGTTCGTGGGTGTAGTTCACTTGTGTCTCCTTCCGATAAACCGTTCAGGCCGAGCCTGTCGATGGCTCTCGGCCCTTCACCCGTTCAGGCTTCGACAAGCTCGGCCCGAACGGGGACGCTTTCACTGTCACATGCGCGCAACGCCGAACTGCATCGGCCGCAACTGCCGGGCGCCCGCCTCGGCGCAGACGCCCAGGCATTGCGCGAGCACGGCCCGCGTGTCGCGCGGGTCGATCACGCCGTCGTCCAGCACCAGGCCCGAGGTGTAGAACGCATCGGCCTGGGCCTCGAACACCGCGACGATCTTGTCGAACTGCGCCTGTGCCTGCGCCGCGTCGGGTGCAATGCCTTTGCGCGCCAGGGCCGCCTCGGTCACGATCTGCATGGTGCGCGCGGCCTGCTCGCCGCCCATCACCGCCGTTTTGGCGCCGGGCCAGCTGAACAGGAAGCGCGGCGCGTAGCCGCGCCCGCACATGCCGTAGTTGCCGGCGCCGAAACTCGCACCGCACTGGATCGTGATCTGCGGCACGGTGGCATTGGTCACGGCCTGGATCATCTTGGAGCCGTGCTTGATCATGCCGCCCTGCTCGCTGTCCTTGCCCACCATGTAGCCCGTGGTGTTCTGCAGGTAGATCAGCGGATGGCCGAGCTGGCACATGAGCTGAATGAAGTGCGTGGCCTTGTTGGCGCCGGCCACGTCGATCGGGCCGTTGTTGCTGATGAAGCCCACCGCATGCCCTTCGACCGAGGCCTGGACGCAGACCGTGGCGGCGCCGTACAGCGGCTTGAACTCAAGCAGGTCGGAATCGTCCGCCAGGCGGGCGATGACTTCGCGCATGTCCACCGGCTCTCGGTGGTGGGCGGGCATCAGGCCCAGCAGTTCGTCGGCCGCGAAGCGCGGCGGCCTGGCGCCTGATGGCGCAGCAGCTCGCGCCCAGCCGGTGCGGGCCACCACCTCGCGCGCGATGCCGAGCGCCTGCCGGTCATCCTCCGCCAGGTACTCGCCCAGGCCCGAGATGGCCGTGTGCATCTCGGCACCGCCCAGCTCTTCTTCCGTCGCCACCTCGCCGGTGGCCGCCATCAGCAGCGGCGGGCCGGCCAGGAAGGCGCGCGAGCGGCCGCGCACCATGACCACCACGTCGCTCAGGCCCGGCATGTAGGCGCCGCCGGCCGTGCCCGAGCCGTGCTGCACGGTGATGACCGGGATGCCCGCGGCCGACAGCCGCGCCAGGTTGCGGAACAGGCTGCCGCCATGCACGAAGCCCTCGACCCGGTACTTCGTGAGGTTGGCGCCCGCGCTCTCCACCAGGTGCACGAAGGGCAGCTTGTTCTGCAGCGCGATCTCCTGCACGCGCAGGATCTTGTCCAGGCCCATGGGCTGGATGGCGCCGGCCTCGATGCCGGAATCGCTGGCCACCACCATGCAGCGCACGCCGCTGACGAAGCCGATGCCGGCGACGATGCCGCCGCCGGGCACCGAGGCAGCCGGGTCTTTCGTGTCCTGCAGGAAGCCGGCCAGCGAACACAGGGGCAGGTAAGCCGTGCCGGGGTCGAGCAGCAGCGCCACGCGCTCGCGCGGCAGCAGCTGGCCGCGCTTGTCGAACACCGGCCTGGATTTGGCCGAGGCCTGGGCGGCGCGCTCTTCCAGCGCGCGCAGCTGCGCGATGCGCGCCAGCATGGCCTCGCGCCGGGCCAGGGCCTGCGCACCCTGCGCGTTCCAGGAAGAGGCAAAGACGGTCATGGCGAGAACACCTTCGGTCAGGGTTGGGCGAACACCTTGGGGATCTGGTAGCGGTGAAAGCCGTCGAAGGGTTTCACCGCGTCGCGCCGCCGCGTCTCTTCGGTCGCGCTCGGTTCGCCCCAGCCCATGCGCACCTGGGGCCGCGCGCCGTCCACCCGCAGCATGCTGCCGCTGATGAAGGCCGCCGCCGGGCTCAGCAGGAAGGCGATGGCGGCCGAGATCTCGGCCTCGGTGCCGAAGCGGCCCAGCGGCACGGTGGCGCGCATCTGGCGCAGCATCGGGCCGGCCTCCGCGGGATAGTGGTCCATGCCGCTGGAGGCGATGTAGCCCGGCGCCACCGCGTTGACGCGCACGCCGCTTTTGGCCCATTCGAGCGCCGCGGTCTCGGTGAAGCTGACCATGCCGGCGCGCGCCGCGCCGCTGTGGCCCATGCCGGGCATCGAACCCCAGAAGTCGGCCACGATGTTGACGATGGCACCGCCGTGCTCTTGCATGGACTGCAGATAGCACTCGCGCGCCATCAGGAAGCCGCCCGTGAGGTTGGTGTCCACCACCGCCTGCCAGCCCTTGGCCGAGATGGCCTCCAGCGGCGTGATGTACTGGCCGCCCGCGTTGTTGACCAGGCCGTCGATGCGGCCGTGCGCGATGACGATGGCCGCCACCGTGCTGCGCACCGCCTCCTCCTGGCGGATGTCGCAGGCGTGAAAGCTCACATGGCCCACATGGCCGCGCG
>Ga0116227_10016476_pt1 | contig 10600 bp, 9 predicted proteins | sample S1TSphgellanicum_FD_89693 | JGI IMG/M metagenome (GOLD analysis project Ga0116227, IMG submission 89693) | Host-associated microbial communities from peat moss isolated from Minnesota, USA - S1T2_Fb - Sphagnum magellanicum MG | ecosystem: Host-associated > Plants > Peat moss > Unclassified...
TAAATTTTCAGATTCAAATAACAATATTCAAATTGAAATGTCCATTTTTAGACTTAATTAATAATTTTCAGACTAGAAGTATTAATTTTGAAAATCCCAAATAATAATTTGGAATTGAAATTTTAGTTTCAAATCAAATGATTGTTGAAAAGTTAAATGAAATTTTTTCGAAATTGAAATATAAATTTCCATATTCATATAAAAATATTCAAAATTAAAATGTCCAGGTTTATAATCAATTAATAACCTTCTGAATTGAAAGACGGATTCGAAAACATGAATTTAAAATTCAAATATCAATTTTTAAATCAAAGAAGCCTTTTTGAATTTAAATTGAAAATATAATGTTGAAATAAAAAATTTGAAATTTAAATAACAATATTCAGATTCAAATATCAAGTTTCAAATTCTAATATTGTTTTTAAAAACTAAAATAGTAGTTTTCATAGTTGAAATATCAATTTTCAGATTTGAATTAAAAATCCAAATATTAATTTTGAGACTCATTATATGAACAATATACATACGTTTGCATATATATATAATTTTAGTACATACATTAAAATACACCCATATGTCATTGTAGAATATCTTTAGGATGCAATTAATTTGGTGATTACTGCGACTAATGGGACATATCAACCTATTAATGGATGAAAATGAATGTAAAATTGATCCAACCAATAGGATGAAAATTTTAATAGTTGCATCATAGTTGTGAGACTGACCAAAATAGTTGAAGTTTGGTTTTGTAGTTGCAAATATTCCCAAATCTATTCGCAAATGACTACAAGTCGCACGTACTCATAAATGGAGTGGTTACATTTTGGCTGATTTCTACTAGTGTTTCTCCACAATTCGAAGAAGCCACAACAATTACCCAATTGTAAAATTGGGATCATTAGGCCACAATTCATTGGAATATTGCGCATATCTGTCATCATCATGACCATGAGCTATCATACCCGTCAATGTAATGGGTAATTGTCCAAGCCCACAAATCATTTTGTTTGTCAGTAACCTTAGGAGTGTAATTTTTGCATGATCCATTTTGTCATGGATAACGCATAGGAATTCATCTTTGGATTGCATAGATTTGGACCTCCAAGTATGGTACAAGCTTCTACATGACTTTTGATGTAAGAGGTGTTTCCTCAACTTCACTTCATATTCTTTCATGTCACTGTTGTTCCTTCCAAATTTTAACATTAAATCCTTTAATGACTCACACACAATACACTTTGCAAAAATAGAACCTCTTTTTCTTACATCAACATTGAGATGGTGTCTTTTCCTCAACTTGCTCATCACAAACTAAAAAATACCTCCAATGTTTAACTCCTTGCTGATATGTGAAAATGTAATCTGAAAAAGTGATCAAATTACAAAACACATCACAATTTTAGATGTTGAGAACAAAATTCAAAGTTCTTGGATGTTGCTTTAATTTGTATACATTATCATTTACTTCATCAATTCAATCTCGAAAATTCTTCCACATATCAAGTAAGAGTCGTCAAAAATCATGTCTACCATTTCTGATTCCTTTCAATTGATGTGACATTATGTCAGCACTCAAGTCAATCAACAATTGAACATTTGATTCCGCATGCTTGGTTGGAGTTTGAAGTTTATGCGAGCCTTTGTTACCATGAGGTAAAAATCTACATCCTTGTTTGGAACCTACTTTATGTCAATCTACACAATCCAATGACCTTCTACCATGTTGTTTCATAAATGTTTATTTCTTGAATCGTGATAAACTTTTGTTACTTCATGTATGTTCTCACATACAACTTTCTTGCAATATCCATGCCATATGTTTTGCACTCTTTTGACAGACCCCAAAACTTTTCTCTCAACAATGTTGTTTTCTCATGAGGAAAGTGTTGACAATAATTTCGTGCGCAACCTAACACGAAACTCACATTCTAAACAAATTTTTAGGATAACGACTTATCAATCCTTGACACTAAGTAATCAGAATGTCCAACACTTCATTTTTCTTCTGAAAAATATATTGTTTTTTCCTTCTACCAATTTCTCCTTCTTCATCAACAATTGGAATGTTGTTTTCATTGTAAGATACTAAAAGTTGTCTCAGGGAATACACATCCATAATGGTTTGTGCTAATGACCACTTTCAACTTATCATAATCACTGAAATATTATTTGGGCAATACAAAATGTTCACACCAACATGATCCTCACCAAGCTAATTATCAAGAACTGCTTCCTTTGGGTCACAAGCTATGACATGACCATTTACAATGAACAACCCAACATCATCCATAAGCTCACATTCCACACCTCACCAACACAAACCTACCTTTTGATTAGATGAAAGTGTTCCTTCTTTTGTTTTCATTATCACTTCATTCCTGTTTTTCTTCACCATTTTCTTCTTCATTCCACCCTTCATTCATAAAATTTGAATTTTTTTTTCAAAGTGCCATCAATATTGGCATCATAAAAATATTATGATTATATCCATCATACTCATCTTGAGGAATACCATTCATCGTATTGTTAATTTCCTCATCAATATCAAATCCTTCACATTGTAAGGATGATGAGAAAACATGATTTTTACAAGATACTATTCTTTCTCACAAATTGCTAAAACCCTCCTTTTGAATGCCTTCTTCCAATATTGGGCATAAAAAACATCTTTTACAAGCCAAAAGTAATCATTTCCCACTGAGGATCTATAATATCATGTAGCTAGAGTTGGGCAAAAGAGTATTTGCTGTTCAAACGCCTCAACCACAAATGGTGACAACTATACAATTTTCCACTCCACTAACACCATAAATCGAGACCAATGACGGATCCTTCCACTATCTTATTCCAATTCAAACCCTACCATCCTCATTCAAATCCCAGATGAAAATTATGCCACCAACATGCATATTTGCGGTCATGTTTTCACCGTTCCTAAATATGATTTAACTGCTAAACACCTGACATTCACAAAGTTAATAGATGAATATTACTATGTTGGAACACAAAATTGAAAAGAAAATGATAAACCCTTCAACACACCACCCATTTCAAAAGGAACAATTTTTTTTTTCTATTTAATTCATTGAATGTCGACTAATTACTAAAAACTTTTGAGAATGTTAGATTAAAAAAGATTGCATTTCACCCAACAAATTACGAAAAAAAATCAAGAATATTATATTAAAATACATTGGATTTCACATAATTATTATGGCTTACAAAATGTTTTTTGGATCACTACATAAGGGCAAGCCAGAAAACATCATTTTTATGGAGCCGAAAAAACTCATGGTAGCCGCCAGGAATTTTTAGATTTCCAATTAAAAGGAATCGTAAAAATCACCTAATAACTTATAGTTCATTTCGTGTGTTTATCTTCAATTGGGTATCAAGATTACTCTTGGCGACCACTAGTGTTCTTTGGGATTCCCACTTTTCTTTTAATCCAAAAAGTGTTTTGCGATTGCCAAACATATTCAAATCTAGAATATGACTAATGACTCCCATGTGTTTTCTACAATTTTTAATCCAAAAGAACCTTTGGCCGCCGCAAGGCATTTTCTACCAATGTAAAAAACTTTTAGCGGCCACAAAACATTTTTTAGAATTATCGATTTAGAAAATGCCTAGTAGCCACAAGGTGTTTTTTAGAATTGTCAATCCAAATAAAACATGGCAACTGCAAGACATTTTCTAACATTTTCAATCCAAAAAATGCTTAGTGGCTACTAAACATTTGCTAGCATTTTCAATCTAGAAAATGTTTAGTGATCGCTAAGCGTTTTCTACAATTTTGGATTCAGAAAATGCCTAGTGGTAGCAAGGCAATTTCTAGTGTTTCCAATCCAAAAAATGCTTAACGACCATTAGGCATTTGTTTTGATTTTGGATCTAGAAAACACCTAGCACTTAGTAAGGGTTTTCATCAACTATAGATCTAGAGAACCCTTGGCGACTGCTAAGTGTTTTCATTGATTATAACCCAAAAAACCCATGCGGTCGTAAGATGTTTTCTACGATTTCCTTCAATTGGTCATTAGAAAACACCTAATGGCTGTTAGGCGGTTTCTATTTTTCCATGGGACCATGTAATAATTGGTAGTTCCTAATTGTATTAATTAATGCAATAAAACCATTTCAAAGTTGCCAAGAATCCTATGAACATTTGGTTCAACAATTTTGTGCAATATTGCAACTGCAATTTTCCAACAACCATGATGTTGGTATAACCTAGGTTGGAACAAACTAATGTTAATAGTTATCCTTGTAATGAAGGAATTTTTTGTTGTGTTCAATTTTGAGTTGCAGGAATACCCTCTAAGGGATAAGAACTATGGAAATCTCAAAAGATCCCTTGTTATTTCTATTTCTTTGTTTCTAGTGGTTTATAATTAAATTAATGTTTGAATTGTGATGCAAAATTAACAAGATTCCTGAACGCAACGTTAGGATGCATCAAAATCATGCAAAATAATTTAACTTGATTATGCAAATGTGATGGCTCCAAGACAAAAAAGATTTGAGATGATAGAACTGTTGAATGTATGTAATCATTGTGATGTTAATAAAAAATTGTGCAGTAATCACCTTTCTTAATGATGGCTCCATTTTTTTCCAAGAGGTGGGATCGAATATAAACAATATTCCTTAGTTAAGAGACATTTTCAAACCTCGTCAACATACCATGTTTTTTAGCATGCAAACCCATGTTTTAGAATCCTCCCTACTAACCTAGAGAAAGGGACGACAAAGGGACTCTTTATTGGAATAATTGTTTAAGAGAACATTAGATGTCAGAAATGGTAATCGCAAAATGGAAAAAAACGTGATCTTTGTGGGTTAAAGTAGTCAAGATTATATTTTCATGAAGAAATTGTTGAATTCAAGAGCGGTGTACAAATACACAATAATTGAACACATCATTGCAAACTACTCTATATTATGGAATACATTGGACTATCGAAAAAAGGAGATTTGTGATGGTAATTGATCGCAAGATTGATATGAGGATTTGAGCAAGTGAAAGAGTAATGGGTAGGAATGGTGAAATGGTTGTACCTAAAAGCTATTCAATGAAGCTCTTTGAATTGCAAAATTTCACCTTGAAGCTCCTATTTCTAAAGCCTTGCAATGAATATGACATTGGTTTTGAAGAAGGGTTGAATGGTTAACTACACATTTAGATTAAAAAAAGGTTTTTGAAGGAAAGTTCAATGCTACTATGTGTTTTTAGTTTTCCGGCCCTTGATCCCCTCCAAAGTCTAGATCTTTGGTGTTTCAAATTTTCCCTAAAACCCTAATTTCACTTCATTCTTACACTGAAACAACTTTTTAATGGAAAGTTCAATCGCGTTCTGTTTTCTTAATTCTCCTGCCCTTAATCCCCTCCAAAGCTTTAGATCCTTGAAGCTTTAGATCCTTGGTGTTTCATATTTTTCCCCCAAACCTTAACTTCACTTCATTCTTACACTGAACTTTTTTTTTATGGAGAGTTCAATGAAATTTTGCTTCTTAGTTCTCTTGCCTTTGATCCCCTTCGAAGCTCCAAATCATTGGTGTTTCAGATTTTTCCCCCAAACCCTAACTTCACTTCACTCTTACATTGAAAAATCTTCTTGATGGAGAGCTTTGTGGTGCTTTGTTTTCTCTTGAGAAAAAAAATTAAAAGTCACACTCCAACACAAAGTTATTCATTGCCTCAACCTCCCATAATAAAAGTGGCGCATGAAACTTGTGTTTAATGGATTTCTTGCCTTTAGCGATTTGTAATGATAAACATTGAAAGTGGAGTCTTCATTTTGACATTATTGATGGATGAGATAGTATTGAGGTTTCGATACTAGATTAGATTCGTTATGCCATGTGACAATGTTGGTTCTTGGTTTCTATTTTGACTTATTATCGAATCTTTACGGGATGCTTCTATTGTTGATATGCCAACTTTTGTTATTTTTAGTTAGAGGTTTATGGTTTAAGGTGTCAGGCTTAAAATGTATGTTATAACATTTAGGGTTTATGTTGTAGGGCACTAAATTTGTGGTTTATCATTTAGGGTTAAAGATAAAATGTTTCAAAGGTAAATTAGGGTATATTTTAACTTTGTATGGGATAAGGTAGTTATGTTTATTTCATTTAGAGTTTAAGGTGTTAAGGCTTAATATTAAGTTTGTGTGGGATATATGGCAACATAACATAGGATTCTACATTTCAGCATACATGGTTTTGGTTGTACAATATAATGTTGTCTATAATGTTATTATGACATTTTTAAAACTTTAAAGGTTGATGGTTTAGGGTTTAAAGTTCACAGTTTATGGTTTAAGGTCTATAGTCTAGTGTAACATTTCAACTATGTGTAATTAATATTAACTTAATTTTAGGTGAAATGTTTAATACTAGATAATACATTATGCTTTAATAGTTGAATTTGTATTAACATTTATTGAAATTACATGCAATTAATTATAATATGCTATAATTTTGATAATATAAATATTATTTAAATGAAAGTAAGTATCCAAAGAAACTCATTTATCAACACAACATTGAGGTGAATATTTTAAATGATTAAATTATCAAAATTTGCAATCAAATTTAAAGATAAATGTGTTTTTAGGTTTGGGAAAAAGATTTGAAGAAGGGAACAAGATGGTGGAAAAAAAAAGTTTTTACTGCTTGAAAAAATAAAACATATATAATTAATTTATCTTTGCTTGTGTTTTATTACATTTTGATCCTTTTCAACTAGAGGTAAAAAGTAAAATCAATAAAAATAAAAATGCATTGTTTTCATGAATTTCTTCACATAGATTATTTTCATGGATTTCTTCAACATGCATTGGTGAATATACATTAGTCTTGTCCAACACATATTAAGTGATTAATTGGAGTTATATTTTAAATAAAATAAAATAAACTATATTTTAGTTAAATGGGAAATTAAAACAAACTGAATGAAAAATGATTAAAAATTAGGTTGAAAATTGGTGCACATACTATTACCCTTTCAATTTTTTAATATCCCAATAAACTTTTTCATTTACACTCCTCACCCCTTTCAATTTTGTGAAATTTAACAAAATGGTCATTATAATTAACATTTGCCCAAATCATTAATATGTAATATTATCATATCTGATATTCGGGTAGTAAAGGTAAAAAAGATGAAGCATGCAATAATTCTAAAAAATATTTTATAAGCCCTAAGGAATTTTTTTAATTATTATTTTTATTCAATTTTATACATAAAAATTATCTAATATAATTATGTAATAATATATTTCAGCACATGTAAAATAAATATAATTTATTTTCTACAAATTACTTTATATAAAATTTCATATAAATTTATGATAAGCATTCATTGATGCATAAATAAACTATATATTTCCCACAATGTTTTACATTTCTATGTTAATATTTTAAGTTTGTCAAGATATAATAATGATAAAAATATATCATAGTTTTTTAACATTAAAATTTATTTCAATTTATAATATTTAATTTAGTTACATTATATATTTTAAAAATTGGATAATATTTACCAATGATATAAAATAAAATATTTACATGTTGTAGTTTATCATGTTCATTTGTATTCATATTTAAATTTTATTAATATTCATTTTTTATTCTTGATTGTTCTAAAATGATTATATGACAAATTAAGGTACCATAACTTGAACAATTTAAGGTTACATAAAATTATAAGTCATCACATGTACGTGATAAATATTTTGGTGTGTGTTACATATGACAATTTTCAAAATACAAATTGTTTGGATGTGTGCTGAAAATAAAGTTGTAGGTCATTACATGTATATCATAGATATTTTTGTGTGTTATACATGTTAAAATTTTAAAGATAATAATCGTTTAGATATTTGTTGAAATATATATATATCATCGCGTGTATGTCATATATATTTTTATTTTTTATACACATGACAATTTTCAAAATAATAATCGTTTTGAATGTGTGTTAAAAATATATATAAAGTTTTAAGTTATCACGTGAATGTCATAGATATTTTTGTTTGTTATACACATGACAATTTTCAAGATAATAATCATTTGAATGTGTGTTAAAAATATATATAAATTTTTAAGTCATCATGTGAATGTCATAGATATTTTAACTTGTTAAACATATGACAATGTTCAAAATAATAATTGTTTGAATGTGTGTTAAATATATATATAAAGTTTTAAGTGTCATGACGTGTAGTGTTGTAACGTAAGGTGTCGTAAGGGTGTAAATCCATAATAAACTTTATTAAAAGCAATTAAAGGTAGAAATTAATCAACCAAAAAAAAATGCACGCACATATATATATATATATATATATAATGCACAAGAGAAGGTTGAAATGAAATTCTCATGTATCGGGAATTTGGCAAAACAAATAGCTTTCCAATGTCTCTCTTTCCCATAATAATCACAAAAAAGATCCTCGGAAAGAATGTTGCACTCATTAGATTTGTGGGCAGGATTGCCACAATAGTTGCAAGAAGGTAGGATGGATGTAACTAAATGCACTATTTTAGCCCTTGAAGAAGAATGTGATGATCTAGTTGGTGTAGCTGGTGGAGGCTGAGGCCTTGAACGTGTGGGAGGCCTCATAGTGTGCATGAACCAGTTTCAACTTTTCAAAAATGTTGTACACATCTAGCATAGTGTACAAGTTTTTAACTTCTATAAAAATTCATTACAAAACCTGCGCATGGAATGTCGGAGTACTTTCCAAGGAACGAAGATATTGATGGGCAACTTCCAAGTCTGTGATGCTTTGAATATCCTTTTGAGCTTAAAAAGCCTTTTATATAACATTTTAAGACTTTCATCTTTTTGTCGAGAGAAGGTGGTGAATTGCAGAATTTTTTCAAAACTTTTCACTGGAGATTCCAACTCAATAACTCAAAAAAATTCCCCCACTGGATCAACAAAAGTTGGTGCATTGATGATGAGAAGAATGTTTGTGGTAGCAACAATGAATTGTTGAGGAGAAAGGTCTATTGCAGTAGGTACTGGATCTGGATTATTGGGCATAGTCCCATGATGTGCAATGGTAACTTGAAGTGTAGTTTGAGAGGCGATGGCAATCGTTATGGCATAAGGTGGATTGGGCATCTCGGTGATGCCCAAAATCCTTGGAAAATGTTGTTCGTAGACATCTAATGCCTCATAGTGCACATAATGAGCCAGTTGTTTGAATGCGAACGCCTTAATGTAATTAATGCCATATTTGAGCTTCAATTCATAAACCATAATTGAGAAAGTTGCTTTGAACTCCTTCAAAAAAATGGTACCCGACTTTTTGTTGAACTTTTCAATTTTTTCAAAGGAACTATTGACCTCCATGGTGTATATGGGTGTAGAAGTAACACCTTGTAGTGGAATATACAGTGATGGTGTGAAAGTAGGTGCGGCAGTAGGTGTACCCCGTTGATTAACCCTTTTAAACGAACTTTAATGTACCATTGATGCAGTGTAACCTACATCTGAATTTTTAGTAAGAGTTATATTAGATGATGGTGGCATTATAGACGTTTAATGGTATCATCGTGAAGATTGTGAGCTCGAAGAAATCGACTCAAATGATTGTGTGTTATTTTGTAGTTAATACTTTCGCTTTAGTTGAATGGTAGTGCTCTCATCATTTGAGGACATGGTGTTGTCCCATGCCCCAAAATTTGGTAACAATATAGAGTACCAACTACAAAGTTCTAACATAACCATGCAATTAAATGCGACTATAATGAAAATTAAATATGAAATGTTTAAGAAAACATACCCTAAGTAGCTTTTAATTTTTGTAATCACCAATGTTAAATGATGAAGTAGAAGAAAAAAAATTTGTATATTTATGTATTAATAAAATTACAATGTAACAACTAGAACATGTGTCTTCTTAGAGGTAGTGTCACTAGGACCACCAAATAATTCAATTATAGTTGTCTATTAAGTAAGCTTGTCATGGCTTAGGATATTTTGGGATACTTTGGACAATGTCATGTCCTAGGATATTTTTGGATACTTTTGGCAGTATTATGGCTTAGAATATTTTGGGATACTTGAGATACTTTTGTCAATGTCATGTCCTAGGATATTTTGGGATACTTTTGATAATATCATGGCCTAGGATATTTTGGGACTAGTATGGTCTAGGGTTATAAAAGGAGATAGTCTAGGGAACAACCTGTCAGCAGATCAACACCAGTTGATGGATCAATAAAGCTTGTCTTGTCTTGTAATTTTCCACTTGTTTGTAGTCGGTCCATAACAGTTTGATCTGCTCAAAATTTCAGCCCTATTGATGATGACCACAAAGAGATATCACTTTCAAAAGAAACTGATTTCAAAATGAGACTGAAACTTTAAATGTTTGGATCTCTCACAATAGAAGTCCAAATGACATGAAATTTCTCTCACACATATATTCATATATGATCTATAAGATCACAAAGTTATAGACCCAAAAAAGCTTAAACAAAGGAGATATGACCAAAAAATCAGATCTGACACAAAATTTTCAAAAGCTCCTAACTCTCACAATAGAAGTCCAAATGACATGAAATTTCTCTCACACATATA
>Ga0116227_10016478_pt1 | contig 10598 bp, 7 predicted proteins | sample S1TSphgellanicum_FD_89693 | JGI IMG/M metagenome (GOLD analysis project Ga0116227, IMG submission 89693) | Host-associated microbial communities from peat moss isolated from Minnesota, USA - S1T2_Fb - Sphagnum magellanicum MG | ecosystem: Host-associated > Plants > Peat moss > Unclassified...
AGAAAAATAAAAAAACAAAAGGTGACAACAACTGCCATAGTCAACAACATATCAAGCACCAAAAAAAAAAAAAAACGACAACATGCCTTCTTTGTAACAACATCACCAAAGAAGAGGATGACGATAATGGTCGTCATCTTCTTTTTCTCAAGTAGAAAAAGAAGAAAGCAACGATAATTGCCATCACCTTCTTCGTAACAACGCATCCATAAAAGATGATAACAACAGCTACCATTTTATTTTTTTTCTCAAATAAAAAGGAGAAAAGAAAAAAAGGTGACAATAGCTATAGTTGTCATTGCTTTCTTCACAACAACACCACCAAAGGTTTAGGGTGGCCATTATCTTTTTCTTATCAAGCAAAAAGAAAAAGAAGGTGACGATAGTTGTTGTTACCTTTTTCACAACAACACACCCAAAGAATAAGACAATGGTAGTTACCATCATCTTCTTCTTCTCAAACAAAGCGAAGAAAAGAACAAAGCAATGGAAGTTGTAGCTGTTATTGCCTTCTTCACAACGACACCATCAAAGAGAAGAAGGCAACGACAATTATAGTTGTTGTCATCTTCTTTGCAGCAACACCAACAAAAGTTTAGGGTGATCGTTTTTTTTTCCTTATCGAATAGAAAGAAGAAGAAGGCAATGACAACTATTGTCACCTTCTTTGTAACAACACACCATAGAAGAAGACAACAATAAATTGTTGTTGTCTTTTTCTTCTCAAACAAAAAGGAGAAAAGGAAAAGGCAACGACAGCTATCATCACCTTCTTTGCAGTAACACACCCACACAAGAAGATGACAATGGTAATTGTTGCCGCCTTCTTCGTAACAAAACACCCACAAAAGAAAACAACGACACATTGTCGTCAATTTCTTATTTTCCAACAAAGAGAAAAAGGCGACAACTTTGTTATCATCACCTTTTTCATAACAAAACAACCATAGAAAAATTCAAAAAGGAAGAGAAAGGAGGGAGCTTGCCTTTAAGCTCCCGCTTCTACCACTAGGATGAAGCTTTCCACTTTCCTAAACTCCCTTGCCTTGTGTTTCTTATCTCCACGTTCTTAAGCTCCTCTTGCCTTGAGTCTCCACATCCCTAAACCCTAAACCCCTCAAAGTTTTGGGCTACTTGAGCTTTCTTGAGCTTTGGCAATGGAGGTGAACGCAAAATGAAGTGAGGTAAGTAGGAGGTAGGCAAGAAGGGAAAACTTTGGGGCAAAGAAAAGGCTAAAAAAACCTTAGGCAGGGGATGAAGAAAATAAAACTGCCCTACTTGGATGTGTTTGGTTTCATCCCCAAAATAACTTGAACTACTTCATCTTGAATTGGTGCAATCGTGGTTGTCAATTCACTCTAGTCCAATGAGTCTACATTCGGCCCATATTTGTCAAAATGTTTGGCTACCTTTCAATAAGTTAGAGAAGATCCAAATGAATGACAATTATTTTATTTGTCTCTAGAATCTAACGAGTTTATCTCAATTTCCCTTAATGAATGGGTGACATTCCATTTGTTTTAACTTTTATTTGGTATTAATTTTCTTAGATGTATTGTAACCCAAAACAATGTTAAGGATTTTCTATAGATGAACACAAATGGAAGTGGAAATGCTAATTTTGATGGATGGCAAATGATGACAAACTAGGAAGCAATTACGCATCATGAGGGATTGAGGACGCCAAAAGTCCAGTCTTGTTTTTTTTTTTTCTACATTTAAGTGTTGTTTGTTGTTTTACAAATTAATGTGTTTAATGTTAGTTTTTCAATGGAGCGGCTTGGGTGAGCTGGTTTATGTGATGGAATGGATTCATGGTTGTTGTGTTTACGAGGAATGTGAATCATGGTTATTGGGGATGGTTGGTGCAAACACTTACGGGGAGCATGAAGATGGTGTCATGGTGAAGTTATATGAAACAGGGTTGTTGTGAAAGAAAGAAGGCATTTTTGTTGAGAGGAGCTAAATTCCATTTCAAACTTGTGATGTTGTTATGTTTGTGATGTCCAAATTATGAACAACTAGGGATGAATGCCCCTTTGTGGATTTATTATTTTTCTTGCTTGAAGCATGATTTTTGATGTGCCATTAACTTCAGTAAGAGACTAGGAGGACTAGTGTCTATAATTAAGGATTAATTCAAGGGATGTCATGATGGTGTCAAGGATTTCATGACGATCATGGTGGCAATGGTCATTTTGTTCTGGAGAATGTTGGGATTTTGAGGGAATGCATCACACAATTTTATTCTTGGGAAAGAGTACCTATGTTTTAATGGGAGCTCTAAAGAATGAAGAATCGGTGGATGTGGAGGGTATACACATGAAATTTTTTTTTGTGATGTCCAACTTTTTTCTTTTTTTTGTCTCTATCCAACTTGTGAGGAGTGAGATCTAATGGCAATGGATTTGTATTAAGGAGGTGGGGTTTCATAATTGAGAAATGAGTTGCCACCACACATGACCAATTGGCTCTTGAAAGGAAATCAGGAGAGATCTGATCCCTTGAGGTTTGTAGTCTTTAAATTGCAATGTTAGGAATAGTAGGATCACTAGTCTAGTGATCTATTTCATGTAAATGGTTCCATGTGACACACCTTTAGATTTGTCAAATGGCATCGAGGGTAAAAGAACTTGTTAATTCCCAAGTTTGTACTAGAATGCAAACTAAGGCACGTTCCCTATTTCCAAGAGAAAAACAAGGTTTGCAACTATAGGATGGGCCTAGGATAAACGCACAAGTGGGAGTTCAAAGTATGATCAACTACATAAGCCAAGAATGAGGGTGATTAGTGAAAGTTGGAACCAAAACGGTGCATGGATAAACCATAGGTAATAACTTTTATAAAACTCACCATGACTCAAATTTGAAAAAAACCACTACTTCCTTTCCTATAATATACTTTGTAACTAACAATAAAGGTTACATCAAATGACAAATTTAAACTCATGTGACTCTTAGAAAGGACTCCCAAACAATCTCAATTTTGCCCAATTATGAATCCCACAACTTTGTGAATTCATAACTCCCACATAGGAACTTTGATTGAGGATATCTTAAATGCAAAGTTGTAGCTATCAAATAGATCTTTCCAATGTTTTTTCAAACATTCATTTGACCTTTATTTCCTAGGTTTTTGTGCATTACAAGAAATTATAGCTTTTTAGAAGTTTCAACTTGAATAAAGTTTCTGCATTGACCAAAATGGATGTCCATTTTAATGAAAGCCATGGGGCATGAAAGACACATGGTTTTTTTTCTTACTTTTGTTTACTAATGTGACATTTTTTTATTAATTGTCATGTCATACATCTAGTCAAGAGGGATAAATAAATAAAATGGTTCATTAAGATGACCATGGATTTGTCAAATAAGCCATATTGAACAACAAGGGTGGGGTAAATCAATCATATTCATTTGACACTTAGTTAAGTCAGCCATAATGATCTATCTAGTTAGCTTAGTTGTTAGGCCTTGGCTACCTAACTAAAGCCAAAAAAAACTAATAAGTTAGGTTAAACTTAAACTACCTACCTAGCCTAACATAGTTAGGAGGTTAAATTAGGTAGGTAGCTTCAACTTTGAGGTCAGTCAACTTGGTCTAAGCCTAATAGGTTAAGTAGGTAGCCTTGTGCTAGGCTTAAGAGTCTAGGTAGATAACCTACGCCTAGAAAAGTAACCAAGCTAAAAGGCTAAGTTAGGTAGCCAAGTTAGTAATTTAAGCCTAACAAGGTTGGTAGTTGCCTAGAGGCCTAGCTTTAGGTTAGGTAGGATAGATATACCTACCTTAAGAACCTACCTACCTACCTATCTACCTACCTATTTTAGGTGGTGAAAGCACATTAGGGTGTACCAAAAACATCCATTACAAAGTCCATTTTGGGAGTTTTTCTAGTGTATTTTTAAACATAGAAAATTGGACAAAAACACAAAAACCTTAGAACAATGTTAAAGTTGACATCTTTTTCCATGTCGAAATTAATGTGCCCTACTTTCAACCTTTTTGAACACTTATATTTAATATTGGTCATGAAAAACATCCTTTTGGGTATGTGATGGACTTTGATTTTTTTTTTAAAAATATTACACACAATAAAGAATTATAGAGTCCATCACATACTTCATATTTTCCAAATATTTTACTCCAAAAATCTTCAATTCCATTATAATTAATGAATCCATAACATTTTTTTGATGGAATATGACCCCAAAATTGCCTAGATTGCAAAGTCCATATTTCATTGAAAATTAATGTTTTTGAAAGTAATTATTTGAAAGTAAGAAAGACAAAAAAGTTAATTCCATTTATTTGAGTCCATTTTGTTGGAATTTCCAACTTGCATATGGTTTTATATAGTAGTCTGTGTCCAACCCAAATACTTTTGCCTTTGTGACATCTAGAAAAATCCATTATAATACATATTTACCGAAGTCTACCTACCCACCCTACCTATACTTATGTATTGTCCTACCCTAACAACCTACCTACCTACCTACCATACATAGCTACCTACCTTGTTTTGTTGGACTACACAATGAATGGAGTTTGAATTGGAAAAATCATAATTTAACATGTTTGAATTTGTCAATGATTTACATTTTTCAAAAAAAATTTAAAAAAATATTTGAACACTTATAAAACATATTGATTTTATCAAATAGATCTTTGAATAAAATTTAACATAATTTTTTTATTTACTACATTTGAACAAGATTTGAAATAAGAAAAGTGTGTCAACTTTGGGATTTCCTAACAATTTCATGGTTTAAAAAATAAAAGAAAAAATTTCACATTTTTTATTCACATAAGGTGGTGTAACTTGATGGCAAAGGCATTTAGGATGCCTCCATAAGGTCTTGGATTCAAAATTGGCCAAATCATGTGTATGAATGTCTTATGTGATAATGTATATGGTGTACATGTGCATCATAAACCTACAATTGAAGGTAGGGTGTATGTAAGTATTTACCTACCTACCTTTTTTGCAGCGTATAATGCCACATCACCTTTGAATATGCAACATAATGATGACACATGGCCTTAACTAGACCATATATAATGATGGTCAAGTTGACCAATGGTCAAATTGACTAATCGAAATGTCCCATGACCCCTTGGCCAAAAGGACACCATTCAACATGGATGTGTACAAAACAACTTGTCCAAAATGGCATTTTGATCAAGTTGGACAAGGGGGCAAAAAGACCAAAAATGGAGTCTAGTCCAAAAATTTGTAACTTTTTATAATGGCAGTTAGGAGTCAAGTTGCTAAGTTGACTCGTTACCTTTCTTTTGGCCATAATTACTAATTCATAATTCCAAATGGAGAATGTGAGATCACTTTTAATATGTATGTTTCAAAATCCTTCTAATGATATATTGGGCACCCAATTTTGACCACTTTTACTTCTTACATTTTTGTCCCAAAAATAAAAGACTTTGTGGGACTTCAAAATTTCCCTTTAATTTAGATGTCTAATCAAAATACATCTAAAACAAATCCACTGAGTACATATTGAACCTACAGTGATGAAATCACAAATAAAAAGCATTTCGCAACTAAGAAAATATAATGAGGGAATGAATTTTACTCAACATAGGCATTAGGTAATCCAAGTACCACTTGAACATTATGTGATAGTTAATCAAAATTACTTATTGCCTAGGCTAGAGTTGGCCATAGTTGCCATTTCATCAATAGTGGGTGGTATTTTTCAAGTACATGATTCATTAAAATAATCCATTTGCTCTTGATATTATAAAATAATTTCTTTTTTGTTTGTTTCCATAATCATGGTCAATTTGACAAATTTTGTCATTTCAAAAAGTTGCAAAAGAAACAATATAGGTATTGGAACAAGTCCTTTAACCATGCCACCATAGATGCATGCAATAAGGTTTGCATTGCTAGAATATTTGTCATTTGTGCCCTATAATGTATCTCGGGTCAAAAAGGGGCATGTGTTTTTTGATTTGTTCATTATAATTACAAGCTGAACACCCTAAAATGTACTCACACCATCTACATCAAGGCATAACCACATGTTGGATATTGCAATCTTTGATTCACCACCATCATTTCATATATCATTTTTGCTTTTTCATCACCAAAATATTAGATTAAAGAAACTTAGATCCTAGAGTTGTAAGTAATTAACATAATGTGACAAAAAATCTTGAGCTCTTTAATCATCAAGACTATTACTCTCTAGTACAAAATTTTCAAGCTTTGGCATCTTAAAATGGCATCTTATATGGCATCAAAGCAACCTTGCTTTTCAACAATTGTAACTATTTCCAATTAGTTGTCATATGCCCTTCCACATCAAGTACCATCCCTAACAATTGTATTTCCCACTATAAACTTTGTATTTCAATGCATTGCTACAATAACAAGTCTTTTATGCCCCTAACATTGTGACTCAGATGACTAACATGACCAAGCTACTTGTCCAAAATGACTTAAGGGGGTAAGTTTTGTTTCATCCCCCATTCCCCCCAAAAGTAAGTATGTCCACTACCACTAAATTGACTTCAATTTTTAGTCAAATAAAAACCTACCATTACATGTGATATGTGTGGTGCATACACGGTGTAGGTGCATACAATATAGTGAATATATAAGTCATTCCAAATGGAACATGGCTTGTGATGTGTCACAATTGTTAAATTTAAGTCATTTATAATGTTATTTGGAAGATTTGATGTGCCTAATTGGCATGTAGGTGTGTAAGCCCCACATAAATTGAATTCATTGTCATGTATGCAATTAGTAGGTAGGTACATAGGTTGTGGGATGTAGGTAGGTAGGTAGGTAATAGGTGGGCAAGTTGTAAGTAGTTAGGTGTTAACAATAAAATTTTACAAATCTCTATTAATATATTATTGTTATTAGGTTCTTTCCCATTCCATTACACCAAACACCATGTGTTGAAATAAATAAAGCAAATTTCAAATGGGGAGATGTTATCTTAACCTTTGCACTATACTACAACTACTCATATTGTCTAACAGAACTTCACATTAGTGCTATGCTTTTCTTTAATTCCCAAGCTTTACAAAATAATATGACAAAAAACCACCACCAATGAAAATATCATAACTTGTTCCAATTGTCTTATTCATTTGGTTAGTGATAAAGGGAGTCATTTCATTAGTTCCATAGTGAAAAAATTGCTGAAGCATTTATGATAATTCATCATGAATTCACTATTTATTATCCACAAGGTAATGGCCACACAAAGTGCGCTAATAAAATTCTAAAACAAATTTTAATCAAACTTATTAATGCTAATCAAAATGATTGGGATATAATGTTAACTATGGCTTCATGGGCCTACCAATTGGCTTTTAGAATCACAACTCAACATAATCCTTGTGAGTTGATATATGAGTTAATGTTGTTGTTACCCACTAAAATTCTAACACCAAAACTGAACAAGTGTTAAACAAAATGGAAATATGGAAAATACCTTATTAATGCAAATGAAAAATTTGGTTTTATTGAATGAAAAACATTATTGCTTGAAAAAATATGAATTACATCCAATTATTATGATAGCATCAACAAGATGATGAGAAAAATCTGAAATTCTTTCAAGAAGGAGAATTGGTTTATGGCTTCTTAAAGATCCAAAAATAAGGAAAATAAATTTTAATTCCCCTATGTTGGACCATTCAAAGTAAAGAATGTTTTTAATAAGAACAATGTTCAATTAATCACATTGAGTGATGATGATGTGGCAACTGTTAATGTCAACAAATTGAAACCTTATTAATCCAATGAGAAAATTGTTATACTAATTGGAGCCACTATAGTACATTGTAATACGAAGGCATTGCCAAGAAAAGGTAGTTCTAACATACCAAGAAATATCGTGTATTCATTAAGAAGATGCCAATAGGTAACAAAGAAAGGATTAATAGGTAATAACTATACCCTTCATTACTATTCATAGCAAAATAGACCTATTGATGAGTAATTTGAAGACATATTATCTATGACAAGACAAAAAATTGATGGAAAAGTCCTTTATGGTACAAAAATTTAACCAAATGGGAATTGGAAAAACAATAAATAAAACGGAATGGTGGCAACCTAGGCATTTAATGCCAAAAGAGCAAAAACAATTGAAGCAAATTAAATGGCACCATGAACTATGGCAACACACATGTGCTAGAGATCACAGCCACTTAAGTGAGTGGTATTGCCATGGTAAGGAAATAGAATAATAGGAAAAACAATGTTGACAAATTCAAGCATAGAGGGAAAAGTTTGATGCCACCATTTTTTAGAAGAATACAAAAGAAATATCGAAAGGAATGGATGGGAAATTAAACATTGGAGTAATTAGAGAACAAAGAAAACCCCAACTATAGGATAGTTTCATTTGTTGATTGACCTAGAATTAAACTAGGAGATGAAAGAAGAAACACTAAACAATTCAAATGTTGATCGAAATATTTCTTTTAATCATCCTCGTGTAGACACAAAAGAAAGATGGGAAAAGCTTAAGCATATTGTGAGAGAAATCGAACCTCATGATTTTAGATTGTTTATTGTCATAGAAAAAAAAAGTACACTTAGAGTTTGAAAAAAGATCATGAAAAACACTTCATCAAGGTGTGGTGGTATTGGAAGGTGAAGCACCAAGGGGTAATTGAAAAAAAAAGTTTTGGAGGGTGTAATCACATCAAAACATAAATTGATCAACTTGGACTTGATTCTTTTTTTTCTAATGGGAGTTGTATGTCATCTAGTGAGATCTCCTTTTTGACATTTTTTTCTGTTTTCTAGAACAAAGAGTGTAATTACTACAAGGAGTAGTTTCTAGAGGAAATGACATCGAAACATTAATTGGAAGGTGGTTTTCCATCAAGGGTAATGTAGAACAAATCAAGAGCAAAAGATTTGATAGAAGAAATCACATTGGAACATTTGGAAAAGGTAAATATTTTTACTTGTATGCATGTCACAACATGGGCTAGTGCAAAAAGTGAAATAGTTTAGGTGCAAGAGATGGGGCTAGTTGAGTTTAGGAAGCTAGATTGGTGCACCATCAATGTTGTTGCAATGAAGAAGATCATTTGTGCTTTCAAACTTTCAATTGAGAACAATACCTAGGAAAAATCTACAATTTCTTTTTATTACAAAGCAATATGCAAAATTTTCAAATTACAAATGAAGGGGACCAATGTACTTATTAGAGAACCTTGCAATGAAAAATTGGGAAGATTATTCGAAGGGAACAAAGACGATCATTATGTTAAGGATGTTAAGGATATGTAATTACTAAGGATGTGAATCCACAACTAGTTTTAAAGTTCATTACTTTCACAAAGGTAGCTACATTTCTCATTAGGGAAACATTTTGTTCCATGAACTTTGGTTTTAACCATAAAGGCTACAAAGTAGGGACCAATCAAATGGGCAAAGTGGTTCACACAACAATTGCACTAGGAAATTGTTGCAATACCACACAAAGCAAGGAAGGTGGGAGACATCCTTGTAAGGCTTACTTTGATGATTGTGGTTTGATTCACGGGGAGTTGCACACTAGACAATCCATTTTTTGGTATCACAAATGTAATTTTGGGAGGGGGTGTTTCTCTAAGTTTGGTATATTATGTGTTGGGATACGATTGAAAATTATAAAAAAGACTCATCTAACTAATTTGTAACATTTGTAAAATGAAATTTAAAAATTTGAAAATAAAATGCCACCATTTCATTAGAAGGTGAACTTTTTAAATGATGTAACATCTTTTGTCATAATCCATTCAAATAATTATGAATTTTTATTACATAATAACATGTGTGAAATGTTAATTTTTTTTCCCTAGTATGATTGTGAGACTATTGTAATGTTAAAATAAAGGCTTATAAACAAGTTTACTATTTTAATTTATCAAGTCTTTATAAGATTGCCAATAGTCTATAAAGTCTATGATTTATTAAAATGAAAAAATTGAGAATTATTGTTATGTAAACCAAAAGGAAGTAGAAGATGTTAAGTGCAAAATTAGTGCACTACACAATTTAGACTTGGGTCATTCTTCTTTCTTTGGAGAACATCCAAGAAAATGTCACAAATGGTAATTTTTCAAACTCTTACTTCTCCCTTTAGCAACCTCATGTTGTGGAAGAACTTAAGGTTAGTCTACAAAAGTGGTTACGATGAGAAATTTTAGAAGGTTGCCCAGTTTTGTCCATGGCTTGTTCCTCCCTACCCTACTTTCACCTTCTACCTACAACCCTTCTATTGCCATTATTTGGACAACAAATAAAACAACACAATCATACCAACCTAGCAAAAGCATGATTGAGTGCACTAAAATACTATCCCAAATGATAGTTTCCCTTATTTCTTTAACAAAGTACTCCACACCAAGATGATATAAGAATCTAATGGAATTTGAATGATAAAATCACAATTTACATGAAATCAACCTTTTAATTCTATAAGTGTTTTAAATTTGGATATTATCCATTTTACTTTTATTGTACTTTGGCCATAACATTAAATGTTTCAACAAACAACTTAATGCAACACATGGTGTTAGTACCACCAAACATTGATTTTTTGAAAAAATGAAA
>Ga0116227_10016479_pt1 | contig 10596 bp, 13 predicted proteins | sample S1TSphgellanicum_FD_89693 | JGI IMG/M metagenome (GOLD analysis project Ga0116227, IMG submission 89693) | Host-associated microbial communities from peat moss isolated from Minnesota, USA - S1T2_Fb - Sphagnum magellanicum MG | ecosystem: Host-associated > Plants > Peat moss > Unclassified...
AACTAGTTCTAGCATCTACGTAACATTTGACAAATGCTTGACCAATTTCTAAAACTCTAACTGAGATATCCGAATTAACTACTCCAGCAACATTTCCATTCAAATCACCATGCCAAGATCCCCAATTTGGATAGTATATATCGTCTTTTAAAGATACTTTTAAAGTAAAACCAGCTTTATTTTCAATACCTTTCATGTAGTAAGAGTATGTAGTACTTTCAGAAACTTCCATGACAGGAGCTAAATAATAGATTCTACTATGTTTTTTTATTTCTTCATTTAAAGCTGATAAAATCCTAGAAGGTAAACGATCTATAGGGCATTTCATATTTTTACCATTGGTCCTCAATCAATTGAGAGAGTTTATTAACTTCTCCAATAGAAGTCATGATTGGACCTTTAGAAGTCATTTTAAGACAACCCTTATTAATTAAGGCATTAATTTCATTTTGATCAACAGATAATCTAGACAAAGCCTCTTTACGTAGACCATTATTTTTAAGTACACCAAAGCAATACATAATCTTTCTTTCTCTAGATGAGAGATCTACAATTGGTAAATCTTTAGGAAGTTGACTTGGATGAAAAACTGCCTCTGGATCTGACATTACAAAATGTCCATCAGGTGAACTTGCTAAATATCCACGAAAAAGAACCATACCACGTTTAATAACTCTTTTATCACGATCATAATCTGTTGATGTATCTGAACTAGAAGGAAAGGTACTTCCAAGAAAAAATTGGGATTTTGTCTTTTCTAAACTTAGGTCAATTTCAAATAAAAAGGATTGCATCCTTTTTCTAGGTTCCATAAACCTAGTATAACTTTTACTACTATGAATAGCAATTGTATAATAGTCAAGAGAACCATTTAAATAACCATCATCAATAAAAGTTTTTTCAACAATTTTTTTAATAGAAGGATGTAAATGCTTAAATGCCAACATAATTTTCTCTTTTTTTAAAAAACCTATTGAAGCAGGAAAAACAAATTGTTCTTGTCGAATATTTTTCGTTGAGAATTTGCTGTTAAGCTATTCTCCTGTGTTAACCTTTATTCTATCCTGCTCCATAAAAGTGTTGCTATTGCAACAAAAGTTAGATACACATTAACGAGAGCGCTCACACTCGTTTTCAGGGAGCATTATTTGATTCAATGCGTATCAACTCCATACCACTTGAATGGTACTTTAAAATCTTTAAGATTACCTTGAATTTCTTTTACAACAGCAGCAAAGTAATCATCTGGCTCATCATAGGTAAATGAATGATGAAATCTATCACCATTGTATAATCTAGTAGCTTTTCCTGCTGCTTTTTTATATTCATTATAATATGAAGCCAAACAAAAATCCCACATAAATCTACGTGAATTATCTTCAATTGGCTCTTCAATTGTTTGTAAAGCCCAATGCCAAGCTTCTGCTTCAGAACGTAATGGACCATTTTCAAAATACCATTTTGAATTAGTATTAGGTGGACGTCCTTGTGTATGTCCATGATGAGCATGACCTAATTCATGTAGCATTACCAAATAATCAATTTGATTATTGATTACGGGTCCTTCAATATAACCATGCTCAATAAACATCATTCCTGAAATTTTTGGTTTTTGAACAAGATTAATTGCTAACTGTTTTGATAATTGATCAATATGAACTTGACGAAATAAATTTTTATTATACATTGATAAAAATTCCAAATTTAATTGTTAAAAGCGTCTTGGCAAAGAATTGAACTTTGCACATAGCTCCCGGATGTATTCGTTATATAGAGTTTTTCCTCATGCCCAACCGCCCATTTCAGTGTCTACGCCAACTAACACTTACTAACTCTACGAAAACATTTACCGGAAATTTCACCACCCTGTGGTCAAGACATTTTCGGCATTTTATAGAGAGAAGATAGGTGTCATCATTGTCCAGTCCTATTCATGCATCCACGGTGATGCATCCTTCAGACAAAATCTCAACAACGTGCATAGCTACCCCAATTTATCTATATAAATGGATTTACATCGTCCTCTTTCAACGTATCGACGTATTACAGAGGTCCTAACCTACAGAAAATGCTGTAGTACCAAAGCGCTACTTCTTTTTAACTTTCTTAGATTCTTGAGCTTGTGCCACTGGCTCAACAACCTTTTCTTTACTCAGAAGCTTTTCTAAACGAGCACGTTGCTTTTTAGCAGCTCCATTACCAGGAACAGCAATAAACGCTAGCACTCTTTCAAGTTTTTCTTGCGTGGTTAATTTGCTATAACCAGTTTCAGTCGCTAAAGCTTCAGCTTGTTCACGACGTTCTTCACGAATTTTTTTCGTCTTAGGATAACCATGTCCACCTTTATGAGCCATTTTATATTCCTTTTTATAAATTAACAACAACTACAACATTGATTACAATCGCCACTATCTTCAGCACAACAAACATCTGTTTTTGAAGCATTCTCTTTTTTTAAAGAATACATAGAAGTATTGTCCATTGCCATGTTTCGTAACCACCGACGTGCAGCTTTATTAGCACGAGATGGGATAGAATCATCTGTAGAAATAGCTGCCATAACAGAACCTACTACACTGTTTGTAATAATTTCACTTTCTGTAGTTAAAATATTATAATCATATTCTAGCTTCTTACGAAGGCTATTTCTAGAAGTAGAATGATAATTATCTTTAATTGCAGAAATTTTATTATCCCAACTAGAAAATACTTCGTTTACATTAATAGTAATAGGAAATTTAGCAATTCTTTCACTTGCAAGATTACGAGCCGTTTTACGATTAAACTGATCTCGAACTTGTTTTCCATTTACTTCACCCTTTGTTGGATTAACAACAGATACTTGATAAGTAATGGTGCCATTGTCATAATCAGCAAAATATGCTGCACAACCAACTGGAGTTTCATTACGATAACCACGAAGATAAACAAACTTGGGAGACATATTAATTATTCCTTTATTTTATTGTTATACTTTTAACTGGACTGCAACTGCTTGTGCGTCTTATAGGATTCGAACCTATAACCTTTTTCATGTGATGAAAATGCTCTACCAATGTTAGACTAACAAAATTTAAGTCTTATTTTAAATACTCTGCACCTTTATCAGGATTTAGTTAGATAAAATAAAACACTCAATATTTTATTAAATATTTTATAATAATATAATAATGAGCATTCAGAAAGAATCATTTGTTTTGAGCTAAAGACGCATAAAAATTTTATGCGATGGGAAAACCAATATATTCTAATACTGACCTACCCCAATCTCTCATATAAGAGTCATGAGAAACTAGTGATTTCTCTACCTCTACCCTTAGAGTTTCGCAAGAATATCTTTTTTCCCTAAAAGTAGAAAGATAAATATAATTAATATTTGAAAACTTTTGTATAAAATATGATTCCCAATCTTTTTTATTGGGCATTTGTGGAACTTCAATTGCAGGTTTGCCACGAAGAGATCTTATCTTTTTCATTATATTCAAATTTCCTTATAGTCTTTTTTATGCATCTACAAGATAATAATTCCCAAATTTCCTAATACATTCAACTCTCACTTCACGATCTGATAAACGTTCAGTATTAAAATTATTTTGATGACAAAAATTACGCAAATCAATAGATTTGATACATGAAATATGAATTCTCTTTTTATTAGAGATATTATTATCTTCAGAATTCTTCTCTGAAGAAGCATTAAAAAATTTCTTAAAGTTTTCTTTTTCTTTAAATTCGAGAGCAGTTTTTTCTTCTTTAAATTTTCGTTTACGTTGACGCTCAGAACGTTTCCATTCTAACCAATTACCAGAAGGAATCTTTGTTTCTACTGGAGGTGTTCTGAAACTTGGCATTACATATGCATATGCACGTGTACCATCTTCTAAAGAAATGATTTCTCTATGAAATTTATCTAGGACAGAATCAAGAAACTTTAAAGTTCTTGGAACTGCGTTATACAATTCGCCAGTAACTGTAGTGTCACCAGGTTCTGACATAGCAGGAAATTCTCCATTATTAATATCAATCAAACGATATTTTGGAAGTGTTTTTGCTGTCTTGATAAAACCATCACGTTTCATAATAGTTTTAATTAAAGAACCGGGAGAGTTATCATATAGAAAAACTTTATCTGTAGTTTCTTTTTTATATTCAGAAGGTTTGTATCCGCTATACAAATATTTTTGCGATAAAGAAGTTGTCTCTGAAGGTGGAATTTTAGAATCTTTTGGCTGCCTAACCCATGAATTACTAGAACTAGGAATCCAAGAATATTCATAATCTTCATCTTCAGAAGCATGAATCTCATTGATAGAGGATACTCCAGCATGACAACCAACATACCAGTCAAATTCATCATTTGAAGCTTTTTCTTCATCATCCCATGTTACGCCCGATAAACTAGTTCTTCTCACAATAATTCTCCTTAAAGGATAAACAAAAAAATGGGTGGTTGTTAACAACCACCCATTTCATTTGATGAATGATAAATTATTCAAGCTAATAATTAGGTTGAAAATCTCCAGCTAGTTTTTGCTTACTAAGGAGATTAAACATTCCTTTTACGTTTCTATTTTGACATCGAAGTCTCCAAGGCTGATCATCTGTCATGCCCCAATTAACTTCAAAATTAGAAGGATCTTCAATTACCGATTCTAGTCCATCAATAAAGATAGAAAACATTTTTTCATAATCTTTTTCTAATGGCCAAGCTGGATATGCAGATTTTAGGAGATTAATAAATAGATTTTTATTTCTATTTAAAATCTCTCTTGACTTATCTACATCACAAGAAACCATACAATCAATTGTTTCTTTTTGATTACCTTCCCAATATTTAAGCAAGCCAAGCTGACCAAATCTTACACATTTACGTGCAAGATCGAATACCAAATTCGTAATAAATGGATGACACATCCATGCATTACTTAAAGGACGATATTCTAAACCATGAGGAGGAAGTCTAAATTCTCCTGGAAGACCATACATAATCCGACGTTTTGGATCGTCAAAACTAGCAAATAAAGACACGCATGCTACACCAAGAATAGCATCAAGTGCCATAACGATAGGAATTGCTTTTTCTTCTGTGGTCTTTCCAATTCCAAAATGGATATGTCCACCTGCCGATCTAAAAGGAACTTCACGGCAATATGGCATATTTGCACGTAAACCATATGCATTAATACTTGGCATACATCCAAATGCAACATGCTCTTCATTTGCAGATTGCAAAGTTTCAAATGGAATATCAAAGACCGATCGAATTGAAAGCCTAGATTTTGGGAACTTTGCTTTAGCAGCGTCACGAACACCGCGCAAACCTGACGCAATACTATCGGTATGGTATTCCATGCAAGTGTTAGCAAGAGTAGTAAACTCTGCTTGAAAACCATCCCAATACATACTGTTACCACCAGTAACATTAAATACTGCAAATTTTGCATTTGTATTATTGGTTCCACCTGGAGTACGGTCAGGTTTTTCTTTTGAACCTAAAAATTCATAAGCTGGAATACAATTCCCATTTTCATCCTCTACGAAGATTTCAGGATCTGATCCAATGGTAAAATTATGCGACAAATGAATTGGCAAATTAGCAAGCATACAATTTTCATATTTCTTTTTAAAAGCCTTAGACTCTTTTTCAGAAACAAGAATTAGCTCCATGTTATCTGAAACATAAGAGGAGAAAGACCGCATTCTTTCATCATCTGGAACCCAAGTAGCAATGTAAAACTTATCATCAGAAGATGCAAGAACTAATTTAGTAAGCATCAAAGTTTCTGATGGATACGTGAAAGATGAGTACAACTGCTTATATTTATTTATTAATGAATAACTTTTATTCTTGTCAGGCAGTTTAAGTACTACAGCTAAATCATCCTTGCCAACGAACTCTGAAATTTTCACCGTTTTATTCACTGTTTTCTCCAATTAAATGATCCATTTGGATCGGTTATCTTTCAAATTTTGAAATCTTTGTTAAAAGAACTATTTCTATAATTTGTGATTACGCTTAAAACATTTTTATTATTACCGTTTGAATGAGAAATCCATTTTGATTTAAGATTCCAATTTTTCTCCAAATCTAAATAATTATCTAAAATATATGAAGCTCCATTCAAAAAGATATTATAAATAGCCTCTAAATCTCTATTAGATGCCCAACGATAAGAACCTCTAAATAAAGCTAATAAAATATTCTTATTTATTTCCATGATTTTGCGAGCAAAATCAACATCATTGTTAATGATAGTGTTAAGCGTCTCTTCTTCCGACGCCTTCCAAACGGATGGGTAAAAATTACTGTCTCCAAAAGCAAAAACCCACCTAGCAAAATCAAGCGTCAAATTAGTAATAAAAGGATGACATAACCATAGATTAGATAACGTGTAATAACTTAATTTATCATAATCTAATAAATAAGATCCTGGCAATTCAGCAAAAACTTTATTATTCAAGTTACCAAATAATGATACAAATGATACAGCTAGAACAGAATCTAATGCTTTGATAATTCGAGTTAATTTTTTAATAGTTGGTTTTTTTACTATAAAATCAATTGAAGATCCAGCAATTTGATTATAAGTTTTATCTTTTTTAGATAAACCATAAATATTATTTATGTTAATATTTTCAGCTTTTGAATTATCACAATTAGCTGATATCAATGATAATCTTGATTCTGGAAATTTATTTTTCGCAGATCTATAAACTCCTTTTACTCCTGCAGCAATAGAATCCATATGCCAACCTAAACATGTATTATCTTTTGTAGTAAATTTAGTTGCATCGCCATTTGCATACATAGGGCAAAAACCAAATTCTGTTTTAAGTGTACGACTAGGTTTTTCTTTAGTACCTACAAATAAACTAGATGGAATGCACTTACCTTCTTTATCCTCTACAAAAATCTCTCCAGTTGATTCAATCGCTCCATTATAAAAAATTTTCAAGTATAAATTATCTATTTTCCACTGATTAAATTTTTCAATCAAATTTTTATCATTAGGAATTTTAACTCTGAAATTTGAATCAACATGTTCTGCACCAGATGTGCCATCAAAATATTTAAAATTAATATAATAATTGATATCAGAATATTTATAAATGCTAGTTATAATAATTAAATTACTTTTTAAATAGTTTTCTTTTTTGTCAAGAAGAAAAGGCGGTAATTTACCATTTGGCACTTCAACAAGTGTTGGAATTAAATCATATTTTTTTGTTAGAGACTCTATCGATACTGTTTTAGAAGAAACTTTTTCTAAAAGTTTAGATTTAAATCTTCCTAAAGCATCACGATCTGGCATAGTTCTTGTATTCATAAATTATTCCCAAATGATATTTAAATCAAATAATTTTTTTCTACACCATTCAAGAGAATCTTCAGATCCTTCTTTATGGGCGCGTTTAATTTCTTCCCAGAAACAATCAACAGTAAGATCGAAATCTCCCAATCTAGAATCATTTCTAAATCTAATTGGATGATGCGGTTGATATAATTCTAAATATGCGCGAAGAAATTGTTGAAAAGTTGGCAACTTTTTTGGCATCAATAAAAGTTTCATTTAAAGATAAAAATCCTCTAGATATATTCATTGCTTAATGAAATAATTAATAATATTCAGTTATCAACATTTAGGTGCTCATAAAAGGAGTCGAACCTTTTAGGATACTGTAGGCGGCAGTATTACCTGAACCCGACGTTCATGGCACTTTTCGTAATTACTCTTAGAATGATTTTTTCTATGTCTCTACAGAATTATTATGAACAATCGAAAACCCGACGATGCTTTTAAACCGCCGGATTTTTTGATATATTCAAATTCCTCCTCATAGAAAAAATCATTTTTTTCATTACTACTGATTAAGATAATGTTTTCCTTTTCAGGGGAAAACAGTACCGGCGATCTTTTTACAAGATAAATATCTTGCTCCAATTTCTACACATTAATGAACATGCTGGATAGATCGACTTTGGTCGAAAGTTAAATTTGATTTAAAAATTATTCATGCAATTTTTCTCTTAAATTTAAGATCTTCAAAATGGGTAACAACCATTTTGCCATAAGCACCGACATTACCATTATAATTAAGATTCCAGTTAGCCACAATATCTGATGGGTTAGCAATAGCAGTTTCCATTCCATTCATGAAAATAGAGAATAAGACATTGGCACTTTTAAACGTCTGCTCTTTGTTAAAAGGAGACTGCCTAAGAAATGGATATGCTGAGATGAGCATTTTATTAAAAACTTCAGAGTTACGTGCAAGAATTTTTCTTGCCTGAACAACATCTGTGTTGATGATTGTATCAACAACTTCTCCTTCAGATGCTTTCCAAAAATTAGAAAGACCTTTTTCTGCTAGCGTATAAGTCTTACGTAACATGTCACTGACTAGATAGTAAATCATTGGATGGCACATCCAAGCTCCAGATAGTGCACGATATTCTAAACGAGACGGTTTAATTTTATAATCGCCTGGTAAACAAATTTCTCTTCTTTTTGGATCATCAAAGTTCGCCAATAGTGAAACGCATGCTACTCCCATGACAGCATCTAATGTTTTAACAATAGATGGTATTTTACTCTCTGAAAGATCTTTTCCAAAATGATAATGACTTTCCGAGCATTGAAAATTAGGATTGTTGTTCTTAGGAACTAAACCGTAAACATTAGAGCAATCTCTCTTTTTTGAAAGAAAAGATTCTGCAATAGTGCTTGGTAAATTAACAACTGTTTTAATAGATGGTTTAGCTTCTGGAAAAGTAGTTCTTGCAAAAGAGTATACATCAATCATATGACCAACAATAACATTGTGATGTTCTTGTAAACAGTTTCTATAATTTGGCTTAATATGAACTGCCATTCCACTATTCTGAACACCGTTTATTTTATTTAAAAATAAAGTTGCAGGAATGCATGCTCCATCTGCATCTTCAAAAAAATATTTGTGATCTGTTCCTGTTAGTACAGAATGACCTAAATTATTTTCTAAATTATAATAGATAAGTTTATCAAATTCATTTTTTGCTTTGAGAAATTCTTTTCCTGTTAAAAAGGTAAAATCACTAAAATCATCATATTGATAAAAATTATATACACCTCCATTACTCGAAATGGTACTTAAATAAAACAAACCGGATCCATAATTTTGAGCATTTGTTACCTTTAATAGAGTTGAAGGTAACTCAAATCTATTATTTAGAACTCTAAATTTACTACTTCTAGAAAACAAATCAGGAATTGATTTATTATTAAGATTAATATAAAATGGAAACCCTGTAGCAAAAGCTTCCCCAATGTTTTTGATTGCAGGAGTAATTTTTTTGAAACGACCATGCTCGTCACGATTAATAACTTTATTCATTAATAACACTCTCAGTTTGAAGCAACTTTGCTGTTTTTAATTCCAATTAATTTTTTACCATATTCAAAATGAAAAGGATAATATTTTCCTTTTTCATTTGGCTTAGCTGACCAAATTCTTCCAGAAGAATCAACAGCCAAAAACGCTGGAGTCTCTGCATCCTTTAATCCCATATTAATCCATTTCTTTGTTAAAGCAACATCATTATCCATATAAAGATGTTCTTCACTACCAAGATCAACCCACTTGTCAATATGAACAAGAGATTGCTGATCTAACTGCTTAGGAGTTAAAGTTAACATTAATCAATTTCCTTCATCAAAAACTATATTTGAAAGCCAAAAATGCCACATAAGAATTGTTTTATTTCCATTATCCCAATCAATATTGACTGTATAATCTTCTCGATCGGGCTCTGCTGAAAGAAAAACTAAAGTACCAACATTTTTAGTTACCATAGATTTAACTTTACATCCAATCTTATTCCGAAGTTCTGCAATAGAATACTCATCCAAAGATCTAGACATTACCACAGCCTTTCAATCTTACCATTTTCATTAGAAAAGAAAACCTTTTGAATCTTCTTAAAGCGAAGATACCTTTCACAATCAGGACATGGCTTTGCCATTGCCAGTTTGCCAGTACTCTTTGCAACACGCACTACAACAACCATTGGAGCGCCAACATCCATTTTGGCAAGAACCCTTCGTTCCGCATGAACAAAAGGATCTCTCATTTTGGCAGCTTCATTTCTGGCAAGAACAATTACACCATCACCGCGCTCTCCCGCAGCTCCCAAAAATTGCTCGCGACGCTTAGAACCACGCTTGGTCAAAATAACAGCCAACTCAATCATGTCCTTGAGACGCATAAAATAACACCTAAAGTTTAGTTTATAATCACACGTTCGAGATGCTTCGTGTAATATCCACTAAAATTCTCTATCAGATGGGTGGACCCCTCAGAATACATATTATAAATAAAATATTTTAAAAATTAAAGTTGAAACAATAATTATTTCTTTTGAAGATTATATCCTTCTCCAACAATTTTAAGATGTACTCTCCCAATTTTATCAGCAAATCTTTCTTTCAATAAACGAATAACAACACCTTCTCTAACATGTTTTTCATTCTATGTTCTCTTGCCTTCTGCTAAGGCATACACTTTATCTTTTTCAGGATGCGTTCCAGCATATAATACAGGAGCCATATCTAAATT
>Ga0116227_10016480_pt1 | contig 10595 bp, 9 predicted proteins | sample S1TSphgellanicum_FD_89693 | JGI IMG/M metagenome (GOLD analysis project Ga0116227, IMG submission 89693) | Host-associated microbial communities from peat moss isolated from Minnesota, USA - S1T2_Fb - Sphagnum magellanicum MG | ecosystem: Host-associated > Plants > Peat moss > Unclassified...
CCGATGCTCGTCTACTTCTACGAGCGCTTTTCGGACCTCTATCACGAAATGCCGTTCACGGTCCCGGCCCCGAACACGAGCCCCACGCTCGTGCGGTATGTGAGCAACGGTTACGTCGTGTTCGTGCCCGACGTCGCCTACCGCGTCGGCCACCCCGGCGAGAGCGCGCTGGATTGCATCTTGCCCGGCGTCGACTCGATCCTCGCGCGCGGTTTCGTCGACCCGGCGCGAATCGGCATCGCGGGGCACAGCTGGGCGGCCTATCAAATCGCGTACCTGCTGACCCGAACCAACCGCTTTCGGGCCGCCGAAGCCGGCGCGGCCGTCGCCAACATGACGAGCGCCTACGGCGGCATTCGCCTCGAGAGCGGCAACGTGCGTGAATCGCAGTACGAAACCGGCCAGAGCCGCATCGGCGCGACGCCCTGGGACCGCACGGATCTCTACATCGAAAACTCCGCGCTCTTCCACATCCGCGACGTCAACACGCCCTATCTGACGATCGCGAACGATCTCGACGGCGCGGTGCCGCAGTCGCAGGGCATCGAATTTTTCACCGCGCTACGGCGTTTGGGCAAGGAGGCCTATCTCTTCTCGTTCGACGGCGAGGACCACAACCTCAGGGGCCGCGAGCAGCAGAAATATTGGACCGTCCATCTCGACGAGTTCTTCGACCACTTCTTGCGCGGCAAGCCCGCGCCGGACTGGATGCGCAACGGCGTCGACTTCCTGCACCGCGGGCAGCGCGACGTCGACCGGGCGTTCTACGGCGAGAACTTCTGACCGAAACGGGTGGGCGCGGCCCGGCAGTGCTGCCAAAGTGTGATCGCGCGCACAGCAAGTAAGCTTGGCGTCCGGACCGCCCGATGTAAATTATCCGGTAAGCGCCCGGCCGGTTGGGAATCGGGCGGCGAATCGGGTTTTTCGCTACGAGAGCAGTTCCGAATGACCAAGTATGCTGACGAGGCGAATTATGCGAACGCTTTCGAGGTCGGCCAGTAACGTGCGCCACCAAGCTGCGGCGCCGGCCACCCAGCGCGGCGCGATCCTGGTCGAAAGCGCGATCGTTACGGCCTCCGTCCTCACCCTCGTGCTCGGCATGCTCGAGATGGGGCTGCTCGGGTTCTTGCAGATCACCGTCGACGCGGGCGCCTTCTTGAACGCGCATCAAAATGTCGTCGGCGTTAACGACCCGCTCGGCCCCGCGGACGCTACCCACGAAGTGTTCCCCCAGATCCAAACGACGGCGATCACCAACTCCGTGCAGACCGCCCCTTCGCCGACGGTTCCGGTCGACTACGGTTATAACGGAACCGCCGCTCAACAACAAGCCGCGGCCAACAACCGTCACGGCGGGGCCTCGATCTTGCAGCCCTACCTATCGCAAACGTCGATCACGCAAGTCCCGTTTACGTTCCTGGGGATTCCGTTTCGCGTGCACAGCCAGGCGCGCGAGGTCGAATGGCTGGAAAGCAATGTCACGTGGGATGCGTCGAACGCGAACTACGGCGGCGCCTACACGGCCGGCAACAACGCGCTCAATGCCAACGTGTTCACGGAAGGCGAGAACGTCCCGCTCTACTACATGAGTCTCGATTTCGTCTATCACTGCGCAACGTCAGGCGCTTGGGGCGCTTCTCCGAAAGGCGTCTGCCCGAATCAAGACACGCTGTCCTTGGGTACGGGAGAGTTTCTCGATAACCTCAACTGGTCCAACGGAACGGCCGGAGTCGGGGGGCCCGTCAATTCCACCGGCCCCGGCGGGACGACGGGCACGTTCGAAGCAGCCGCCTGTCACCAGCGCATGTTCGCAACGCTTGCGTATTTCTTCGAGAACCTCGCGCAAAATAACTATGGTAATTCCGCCGGTTTCGCCGCCGATCCGCTAAATTATATCGAGACCACGTACAACCCATACTGGTACAACGGTGCCGGCAGTACCGGCTATTCGAATTTTTCGGCGTCGAACGTCAGCTTCTTCGGCCAATACGCCGGCGGGGCTCTCAATGGCGGAACGTCCCACTACCTCGATACCCAAGCGACTCAGGCCGTCCGCACGATTTACAGCTGGGACGTGGAACATTTCCAGGGTCAAGGCGGCCAAGCGGGGATCGGCAACAATCCGCTTCATCCGACGGCGGGTTGCACGTGAACGGGCCGCACGCATCACGGGGCCAAGTCCTGCCGCTTTGGATCGTCGCCATCCTCACGACCTTCGCGTTGACGTTCCTGGCCATAAATTACGGGAACACGCTGCGCTGGCAGATGCGCGCTCAGAATGCCGCCGACGCGGCGGCGCAAGCCGTCATGGCCATTCAGACGCAGCACTTCAACGAACTGACGGCGGTGCTCTACGCCAGCAACGTCGAGGAGTTTCGGATCCGGCTACTGCTCGACGGCATGCTGAACGCGCTCAACGGCGCGGGCGGCTGCACCGGCGCCCCGGCAACGCCGAAAAAGACGGGACAGGCGCAGTTCGCCACGGGGTCGGGCACGTGCGACCAAGTGTTCGCGGACCTCTTGCCACGCTATGAGGAGGCCGTCGTCCGTTACGGCAACGACATTCAACAACTCAACAACGTTGCAACTCTTACGACCTATACCAATTGGAGCAGCGACAGTTCGAGCATGATCACCCATCTCGGTTCGGGCCGATGCAACAACATTTCGACGACGACCGTCGTGAGCGATGGCGGCGATTGCGCTTTCAAATACACCCTCAACGGCATCGGCTACCGGCGGAACCTCAACGCGCTCGAAGCGGACGCATACAACGTCGTTTTTCCCGCGCTCGGCGATACCTTGGCGAACAACGCGGAAACGGAGAACGCGAATCTATTCGACCCCGGAATGGTCGACGTCGTCACGTGCGCGAAAGTGCCCCCGCTGATTCCTCTCTTCGGCGTGCTCGCGGCAAAGACGCATTACGTGATGGGCCGCGCCGGCGCCACCGGGGTCTTGGTCGAGAACGATTGGTTACAGCCCGGCGCGATACTCGATCCCGCGCGCAGCGGCTCGATCGATTTCCAACCGTACGAAAACTATACGTCCGCCGATTCCGGCCTTTCCTACGATTGGTATGGCGTCTGGTTCGGCGGAACCGCCTGGTTCACCGGAACCTCCACGACCGCAGACGGTGTGACGTATCCCGATTACGGCTCCAATGCGACGGAGAACGAGTTCGACGCTTACGCGGGCTGGTGGACGGGAATACCCTACGATCCGCGCAAGGTCGGCGCGTCCCAGCCCTCGACCGCAACGGACTGCCCGTCGTGAGCCGCACGAGGGGAAGCCGCGGACAAGCCTTGCTCGAGACGGCTCTAGCGATGCCGCTCTTTCTGGTCGGGCTCTTCGGCGTGATCTGGGCGATGAAAGACGCGTCGTTGTCGGCGCGGTCACAGTTGGCCGTCCGCTACGGGGGCATGGTCGATTCGCTGGACCAACCGTATCCGGCATACTCGTTATACGCGATGTACGCGACGATCGACGACGTCGTCCCTCCCACGAACACGGCCTGTTACAGCGGCGACACGACGCAGCTGTCGGCGGGGTACTCGCCGTTTTGGCTCCCGGCGAGCTCGTCGGCCCTCGTTTCTCCGTGCGCCAGCGCGATCACGATCGTCTCGACTCCAGAGACATACACGCAGCCGGTCATCTTGCGGAACAACTATTCGTCGATCGATACGACGACGGCGGTCAGCGGATACCTCTCGGAGACGGCACTGCGTGGCGCTACGGCGACGACCACGCGAGCGGCCGAGAACTTCTTCCGCTCGCCCGACGTCGGTACGATGTTGACGTGCACGACGCTGGGCTCCGCGGTCAAGGCGAGCCTCGAAGGGAAAAGCGACACGGCCGTTCCGACGGCTTTGACTACGGCGATGCCGACCACGCCGACCACCTCAGCCGTGGTGACGGGCACCAGTGCCGCGTGCGCCCCGTCGACGACGACCTTCACGGCACCGACCGCGCCGTACTGACGTTAGCGGCTGCGACGGCTACGCGTTCGCCTCGCGCAGTTCGCTTGCTCCACCGACGGTCGACGACGGCCGCAGGAGAAAGAAGAGCAACGCGACGACGACGTTGACGCTGATTTGGGTCGCGAGTTGCGGCCCGGTCATGGTATGTGCGCCGACCAGACCGTACGTCGCGTACGCGATTCCGATGATCTGTTCCGCGATCGGAATCCAGATGAAGAGACGGAAGCGAAGCGGATCGGTTGCGGTGAGCAGATAGACGCCGCCCAGGAGGAACAACACCATTCCATACTGCTGGCTCATCGAATAGAGGTCGCCGGTCCAGCCGCCCTTCGGTATCCATCCGACGAACGTCGCACCGAGCGGACCGGCGAACGTCGAGAGGGAGGCGTTGACGAATTCCCAGAGCGCCCAAAGGACGAGTAAGCTCTGAATGGGGCGCGACGATTTCATGAAACGGTTCCTTCAAAGACGGCTTCTGGCAGAGGATGTTCCTTCCGGAAACATCCGGTACAAGCCGAAGCACAGGTAGTTCGTCTAGTAGACGATGTATTTCGCGAGGCCGGCTCGACCTTTATTTTCGCGAACGCGCGGCGGAGCGACGCGACGATCGAGTTGAACGGGCACAGGTACCGGCAGATGCCGCGCTTGCCGAGAACGACGACGCTGAGCGCTGCGAGCGCCGCAAGCGCGAATTGGAACAGATGGCGCTCCCACGCGAGGCTGAAGTCGATCGGCATCCGGTCGTGCGCGGCGAGGCCCGGAACCACGATCCAGCCGAGCGGCATCCAAAGGACGAGGAGCGTCAAGGTCACCGCGCGGCCGAGTTTCGCGTCCAGGCGTAAGCGCGGGCGCGCGAAGGGCTCGAAAATATCCTGAATGGCGCCGATCCAGCACATCGATCCGCAGACCAGTCCGGACCCGGCGAGCGTGATGCCCAGCAACCCGAGCCAGAAGATGCCGCCGATCGCGAGCCAGAGGGGTCCCGGCAGATGCGTCTCGACGAGCGCGAGGTTCACGAAGACGAAGACGAGTTGAACGAGCCGCCGGCGGCGGGCGGGCGATATGCCCCCGGAAATCCCCGGCGTTCGCATCATGATGAATTCGATGGTACGATTCAAACGATGCCCGCGCTGCGACGTGGGTCACCAAGGGGGGTGCCCCCAGCCGGGAGTGAACATGCGGGTCGCCGTGCTACGAGCGATGATGATCGCCGTTGCTGCAATGGAAGGCATCTGGGGCCTGGCGTTTTACTTCCGACCGGATTGGGCGCTCGGGACGCTCGGGCGCCTGGTTCTCGATCCGGTGATGGCGCGCCAGTATCCGCTCTACATCGCATCCGCGGCTCTCGCCTATGGAATCGCTGCGACGTCACCGCGCAGGTACGCGGGCGTGATCTGGATCTGCGTGGCGCAGCGGTTGGTCGAGACGGTCGTCGCCGCAATCGATTGGCACGCTGGGGCCATCGCGTCGAGCGCGTTCGTCACGCTCGCGGCCCTGGAACTTTTCGTCGCCTTCGCGCTTTCGCTTGCGCTCGGCACCAGTCGGGCGGCGATGCCGTCCGCGGAGGCGCTCGACGTGCGCGATCGTGGACTCGTGCGGATGTTGCGCGGCTTCGGCGCTCTCGAGCTTTTCTGGTTCCTCGCGTCGACGATCTTCGTCCAAGTCGGCTCGCGGCTCCTCGACTGGAAGCTGCAGGACCCGTATACGACGCAGCAGCAGGGGATCGCGCTCTTGATCATCGGTCTCGTGAGCATCCTCGCCGCGAGCGACGTCCCGCGGTACCGGATTCTCGTCTCGGTACCGGTTGCGAGCCAACTCATCGGCATCGCGAATTCGTTCAACGAAATCCACCTGGGTTCGATCGGGTGGCCCGTCGCCGCCGTGCAATGGACGATCGAGTCGACGATCGCATTCGCCTTCGCCTGGTTCTCGCGTCGTTATCTCGGTTTCGCGGTGATCGCGCCTCGGCCGTCCTCAGATCCGGCCGCCTAGAGGGCTGGGCTTAGGCCGGCTCCCACACCCCCACGTAGTGCGTCACGGTGCCGTCCTTCGCGCGAATCGCGGTCGCCGAATCGAGCAGCGGAATCCGGCCGCCGTCCGCGCGGCGAGCCTTCGTCGGAACCCTTTGCAGGCTGCCCAGGAGGGCGATATCGTTCTGCCAGCACTTCCGGTCGTTTGGCGACTCGTAGAGATCGGCCGTGACGTTGAGGTTCAAGTAGGCCGACATGCTGCTGTAGCCCAGTAAGCTCGTCAGCGATCGATTCGCGTAGAGAATCTTGCCGCGCGGAGTCGTGCAATAAATGCCGAGCGGCAGCGCGTCGCACCGTTCGAAGCGATCCGGAACGTCTCCCGCTTTGGGATCGTCCCACTCGAGAACGATCGAGTCCAATGCCGAATTGACGTGCGCGCGGGCAGGCGAAGGAACGCTCGGCATCTCCGGAATCGCGAGCGAAAAGAGATAGATCGTTTCGTCGGCCCGCAGCCGCAGACTGCGCGCGACGGCCGCGATGAAGCGCGGCGAGAAGCCCACGCCGGGGCGCCCCGTTTCGAACCATGTGTACCAATCGACGCTGACCCCGCAGAGCGCGGCGACTTCATCGCGCCGCAGCCCCGGAACGCGTCTGCGCCCGTGCTCTTTGATTCCAACCTCGTGTGGGGCGATTCGGGAACGAGCGTACTTGAGGAAATCAACGAGCTCGCGGCGGCGACGTGCGTCGTTTCGCGTTTTCAAAACCGGCAAATCCTTCAACTCTGGTGCGGCATCCAACGTACCACTGAAAGCGGTTGGCCGGTATAAGGGCGCTTACAGAAGCAGCGAGCGGCGACGTTCTCAATGACCGACGACGATCGTGCCGTGCATGGACGCTTCGTACTGGTGCGGCTTGCAGAAGTACGGGTACGTTCCGGGACGCGTCAGTCGAAGCGTGAAGGTCTCGCCGTCGGGTATGAGCGGCGAGCTCGCGAACCGTCCGTCGTCGAGATTTCGCGAGCCGCTCGTGACGGTGTGGGGATCTTGATCCGTGTTGCGCCAGACGATGGCTTGACCCGGCTTGACGTGCACGACGCTTGGGACGAACGTATGGTCCCGGATCGTAACGTGGGCCGTCGCCACCAACGCGACGGCCCACAACGTCGTTCGTCTGAGCGTCAACGGTTGAAGACGTTGGACGCGAGGTCTTTGTCCGGGCGCTGGTCCACATAGGCCACCGGCGGACAATTCACGTCGAAAGCCGACCCGTAAGGCGCGCCGCCGGGACCCGTGAGATAGCCGTTGCCGACGAGGTTGAGAATCTGATTCTCATCGACCTGACGCACGTTCTTTCCCGCCGCAGCGGCCGACTTCGTCCAGACGCCGAGCTGGACGTCCCAGAGCGGGCTGTACGCGTTCGCGTGGCGCGGATCGTCGAGCGATGGGAAGTCGCCTTGCACGTTCAAGGGTGAACCGAGGGACGCAACGTTGCTCGCGGTCGCATCCGCGCCGAGGTTGCCGTGCAACCCCAGATACATCAAACCTTGACCGTCATCGGGAGCCGTTGGGCCGTTCACGAACACGAAGATGCGCTCGCGCGCGGAGCCGAGGTTGTCGTCGCCGTTCGCGAACGATGCGTGTCCGAGCATGGGCACGTAGGTCGCGCGCTCGACGGCGGCCGCTCCCGGATCGGACGCTTCCGTGCTGAGATAGACGATCTGCTGACCCGAATCGAATCCATGCGCCAGCAGCATCGTCACCTCGGGGCCGTCGTCGTCCTGTTTCGTATCGATGGCGATCACCCGGTCGTGGGTATTGGTGTGATGAACCACGTCGAAGGGTCCATCGCCGGTCGCCACGATCGGCATGTTGTAGATCACGTCCGATCCCGCGATCCGCACGAACGGGCTGTAGCGGGCATCGCCGACGGCGCCCGGCGCGGCTTTGACCGGTGGGAAGCCCGTAGCGGACGGATCGTAGACGCGGGTGGGCGCGAAGTCCGGAGCGCCTTCGAAGTGCAGAATTGCATCGTTATTGAACTTCCCGGTGGGCTTGCCGAGCGTAGCGGTTTGCACGCATGCCGCGCAGTTGATCGCCATGTTGGCGAGTTTGGGCGCGTAGAGGACGTTGAGGTCGTGAGCGATGCCATAGTCGGAGGCATCGGTGATGATGTACCAGACCGTCTTGCCGTTGGCGACGCCGCGGTGGATCGGGACGACCACGGTTCCCGCCTTTACGTCCACGTTGCGAGCGCTCTTGAGCACGAGGTGGTCTTCCGGCAGAAATTGATCGGCGGCGTTGACTTGGCCGGCCGGGCGGTGGCCGCCGGCGTAACCGAGAATCGCCAACGCTGCTAGTGCCGTTACCGCCGCAGCGGGAACCAATGTGGCACGTGAGGACGCCATGAGAACTCCTTTGAACATAACTTGAGGCCAAAATTCTCACATGCCCCGCGCGACGGCCGCCAGCGGTGCGGCTATACTCGGGACCATTAGTTCATGGGTCGTTCGGCCGAACGGGCCGCGCCATCGGCTACTCGTCGCTCATCGGAGGTAGCCATCCGACGCGATCCAGGCGTCGGCGAAACCCATCAGCCGCGCGGCAACGAGCGGGCGGCCGCGGAGCGTCGCCACCGCGGCCAAAAGCGTAATAATCGAATAACGGTTGCGTATCTGGCGGCCCCGAGAGCGCTCCGAGCGCCTCTTTTCCGGTAACTTAGCACCGTCGAGGTTGCCCAGGAGAAGCTGGTAACATGCGAGAGAGCTCCGCAAATCGATCTCTAAAGCAATGTCCGGCGATGCGCTGTGGCGCGCAAGGGCTTCTCCGAGAAACTGTGCAGCCGGCGCGTCGTCGAGCTATCCGGTCTTCAAAGGCCCGGCGACCTTGTACGTGTTGACAACCATCCCGGACGGCGTTGCGTTCGTGCTGACGAGCTCGAACGAGCGTGCTGAGTTTCCCTCCGCAAAGAACCGCTTTCCCGTGCCCAACAGAACCGGATAGACGATCAGCATGACTTCATCCGCAAGCCCATGTTCGAGCAGCGTCGACGTCAGCGTGGAGCTACCCCAGAGGATGAGGTCCGGGCCGTCCTGCGACTTGATGCGGCGAATTCCCTCGACGATGTCCGGGCCAAGGCTCTCGACCGGGCCCCATTCAAGACTTTCCGGACGGTGGGTAGCGATGTATTTTGTTGCCGCGTTGATGCCGTCAGCCATCGGGCTCGTCGGCGCCTTTGGCCAGAAACCCGACCAAATATCGTAGGTGCGACGTCCGAGCAGCAGATCGAAGCTCTCGCCTTGCGCGGCGAGAATTGCATCTCTGCCGGCGGGGGTCCGATAGGGTGCCGTCCAGTCGCTGTAAGGAAAATGATCGCCATCGTCGGAGTGCTGGATCACGCCGTCCAGGGAAATGTGTTCGATGATCCTGATCGTTCTCATGGAAACTCCTTTCGGTTTGACGCTCGTCCACGGTCCGCGCGGGCGAACGTGATCGCGCCCGTCAAATAGCCGCTGACCGCGAACAGAACCGACCGCGAGCATCAGCAAGACCAGGCTCGTCAGGCGCCGCGCGGCTCGCGCCGTGGGGCTAGGTCGTCTACGGCCTATTGGCCGCAGCCGTTATCGAGTCTTTCAGGCGGCGGCAACGGGCTGCCCGAACTGCGCACGATGAGCCTGCCGGCACGGACATCGCGCCCGGCGCCGGTCGCGGCGCGGAGAGGAAGCGGCATGCCGCGGGAGAGCGTAGCTTCCATCGAGTATCGCAAAGTTATGCGCGTACGTATCTTGCTTTTGTACGCCTTAGTCGTATCAATCGCGACTATCGGAGCGACTTCCGCACGCTCTTCGGTCCCGTTTCGCGTCCCGGCAATATATGTAGGCTTTTTGCCCTGCGGTGACTGTGGTGGACCGATTGCAACGATACTGACGGTACGCACGGACGGGACATACCGGGAACGCCAGTTTTTCAGACGCGGCCGGCCAGAAGAATCGAAAGGCACCTGGCGATACGAATACTCGAGCAATGCGCTCATATTATCCGAGCGCTCGATCAACCTTCCGTATTTTCGCGTCATCGACGCAATGACGCTCGAACCACTCGACTACATGGGCGACCCGATACCGGCAGCTGCAGAGTTTGATTTGGAGCGGTGTCCGGTAAGCCGGCTGCAGGTCGCTTTACGGCTAACGTGCGAACGCGGCTTGCCTCCACCGCCGTTCCTTCACTGACTGGTTGACGCGCGATCCTCGCCCGCCGCAGGGTAGTGTCGGTTACTTGTTCTACCGTTTTGGCGCTGTTACTTTGTCGCGAAGCGATTCCCACAAGGTGAAAAGATGCATCATGGCTCATGCTTCTAACTGCTCAAGAGTGCCGCTCTCGTACTGCTCGGCGGGGCCGCACTGGCGCGGTTCACGGCGGAGCACAGCGACGCCGGCGTCCACGCCTGCTCCTTCACTTTCGCCTAGATGCGACGGAGTAATGCCATGACCGATATGAAGCTAGAAGTCGTCGACCTTCCGGTCTCGGACGTCGACCGCGCGAAGGAGTTCTACGCGCGGCTAGGCTGGCGGCTCGATGCCGACATCGCCGCCGATAACGGCTTCCGCGTCGTGCAGTTCACGCCACCTGGGTCAGCGTACTCGCTCCAA
>Ga0116227_10016481_pt1 | contig 10595 bp, 6 predicted proteins | sample S1TSphgellanicum_FD_89693 | JGI IMG/M metagenome (GOLD analysis project Ga0116227, IMG submission 89693) | Host-associated microbial communities from peat moss isolated from Minnesota, USA - S1T2_Fb - Sphagnum magellanicum MG | ecosystem: Host-associated > Plants > Peat moss > Unclassified...
CCCTGCAGTGCCGTGTTGAATCCAGAAAAGCCGAGCGTATCCAGCAGCAGCGTGCTCTTCTGCATGAGACTGAAGAAACGCGCTCGGTCGAGCATGGGTATGACGCACACCTGGGTGTCGAAATCCACGCCTGCACTGGAAAACGCCTTGCGCAGGCGCGTGAGCAGCGTTATGTGCATCGAGCCGCGGCTGCTCGCGAAGAAAACCAACCTGCCGTTGCTGGTGGCCTGCAAGCCCTTGGCAATTTCTATCCAAACCCAGTCGTGGCTGGGCATATATTTGAAGGGTGTGCCGGGGCATAGCAGCAGCGGTACGTCCTTCGGCAGTCCCAGTTCCCGCCGGTCGACGTCCTTTACCTTGGGTTGAAGCGGCTCGACGAAAGCGCCAAAATTCGGCAGCCTTACGAGATTTTCGCTGTAGTTCGCTTGCGCATCCGCAGGCTCCAAAGCGTCGCCGGAGAAGTAATGATCCATTTCCGGAAGACCGCTGGTCTCCGGGTGTCCCCAGGAAGCGGCCTGGATCGGTGCGAGGCGCAGGGCGGCGAGCTGGTAGCTCAAAGCGTCCATGCCGATGCCCGGATAGATCAAAATGTCCAGATTCGACTTCTTGATCGAGTCGATCCATCCCTCCACGCTCTTGATCTCACCGTCAAAGAAGTCCGCATTGCGCTTGACTTCCAGCGTCTCCTTGTCCGATTGCGCGCTCAGGCTGAATACATAGATCTCGAATTTTTTCCGATCGATCCGCGACGCCCATCCTTTTGCGATCGCAATCCAAACCGAATGGTCGCGAACATGCGCGGAGGCTATGCCGATGCGCATCTTGGCGGTGCGCGCAATGGGTTGTCTCGCGACTTGCGGTGCCGCCTTCAAGGACGTCATCCAAGAGGCGCATAACTGACCGTAGCGCGTCAGCACGTCACGGTTGTTCAACTCGTGGTAGGCGATGAAGAAGGGTTGTGTTGCGCCGACCGCCTGGTAGGCGCCCGGGTTCGCGGTACTCTTGAACCAGTCATTCAGTTCCGCAAGCGCCACGCTGAGTTTTTCGCGCGCGGCCAGTACGTCTGCATGGCTCTCGTATATCGGTTTGAGAACGGATATTGCAAGGATCCAACGGGCGGAAGGGTTGGCGCCGTCCATGTCGATGGCGCGGCGCAGGCATTCCGCTGCCTCATCGTTCAGTCCGCTGGTAATGAGCGCGTTGGCAAAGGCGCATAGAATCTGGATGGTGGGTTTGTGCTTGACCGCATCACGATAGCTTGCGATCGCCTCGTCGACCTTGCCGAGCTCGAGCAGAGAGGCGGCTTGTGCGGCCAGCGCGCTGGAGGAATCGGCACGCAGTGCGATCGATTTGTTTGCCGCTGCCAGCGCGGCTTCGTGCTCTGACATGGCATTGAGCGCGGTGGACAAGTTGGCCCAGCTATCGGCGTCGTTGGGGGAGGCGATCGTGGCGGCCTCGAAGGCCTCAACGGCACTGCGGGCTTCTCCCAACTTGAGCAGGCATGATCCCAACAGGTTGCATATGAGCGCGGAGTTCGGCGACAGGTCGCGTGCTTGCTGCAAGATGGGCGCAGCCTCCCCGAATCGGCCCATCTCGTGCAAAGTCGTGCCCACATTGATCAGCGCGTCCGTCGACTCCGGGTCGGCCTGCAACGCGCGCTGCCCCCATTGCAGGGCTTGGTCAAATTGACCATTACGCAGGTAGGCCGCGGTGATGTTACCGAGCGCGGGCGCGTGTTCGGGGTTGCGCCGCAGCGCTGCCGCGATCCTGCTTTGCGCCTCTTCGAATCTGCCCGCCTGCAGTGCGATCACGCCCATCATGTGCAGCGCGTCGAACTGCTCCGGCACATCGGCGAGGATCTTCTCGTACAGGGAGGTTGCCTCGGCTATCCGCCCGGCCTGGTGCAGGGCGACCGCGCCCGGCAGAAGCGGGTGCAGCCCGGTTGCCGGGGGGGCATCGGTTGACATGCGCAGTGGAGCTAACGAGCGCGCGATGCGACCATGACGCGCTTGACGATATCCATCGAAAAAGTTTGGACAAAGGGCTTGGGGTAGCCGAAGGCCGACATGCCCTCGCGCACCCGGCTGGCGAGGCGTGCCTTTTGATAGATGTTGAGCTTCGCACTCTTCGTAAAGGATGCGGTTCGTTCCGCCAGCCGCCGGTCCAGGCGATCCACCTTTCCCGACACGTTTTTCAAGCCCGGATCAAAGCTTGCCGGCAACGTCCGTTTGACCTCATCGACAACCCAATCGGCGTATTCGTCCACCGCGGTGGTGTCAAAAAATCTTCCCAACATAGGACAAAATCCTCTTAAATTTCATCAGCCAGCCATCGGCTGCCTCATCATATCCAGCGATAAGTTAACATCAAAGCCGCGGTCGACCTGTGACATCAATCTCGGAAGCAGCAGTACTGCGGGTTGCTGGCCACTGCTGCAGGCCCCAGAATTGCGTGTTGTCCCTCAAAGTTAGTTGATTTTGCTATGCGTACTCATTACTGCGGACAGGTGGACGGCTCTCTGGCTGGACAAATCGTCACGGTTGCCGGCTGGGCGCAACGCCGGCGCGACCACGGCGGCGTCATATTCGTCGATCTGCGCGATCGCGAAGGATTGCTGCAAATTGTGTTCGATCCGGATCGTGCGGCGGTTTTTGCCCAGGCTGAACGTGTTCGAAATGAATACGTCCTCAAAGTCACCGGCTTGGTACGTGCCCGCCCCAGCGGCACCGCCAACCCCAACCTCAAATCCGGGCAGATCGAGGTCCTGTGCCAGGAACTCGAAATACTGAACCGCTCCGAGCCTTTGCCCTTTCAGCTGGATGAAACGGTCAGCGAGGAGGTACGGTTGCGTTTTCGGTACCTGGATCTGCGGCGCGAGGAGATGCGCCAGCGCATCATGCTGCGGCATCGGATCACCCGGGCCATGCGCCACTATCTGGATGAGGCGGGCTTCATCGACATAGAAACGCCCACACTCTCCAAGGCGACGCCCGAAGGCGCGCGCGACTATCTGGTACCGAGCCGAACGCATGCGGGCAAGTTCTTCGCACTGCCGCAATCGCCGCAAATCTACAAGCAGCTTTTGATGATGTCCGGCTTCGATCGCTATTATCAAATCGCCCGCTGCTATCGAGATGAGGATTTGCGCGCCGACCGCCAGCCGGAATTCACGCAACTCGACATTGAGACCTCGTTCCTGGACCAGCTCGAGATCCAAGCGCTCATGGAGAAGCTGGTACACGAGCTCTTCAAGTCGGTGCTCGGTGTCGAGCTACCGAGCCCCATGCCCCGCATGAGCTACCAGGACGCGATTCGGCGCTATGGTTCGGACAAGCCCGACCTGCGCGTGCCGCTGGAACTGGTGGATGTCGCGGATCTGGTCAAGGGCTGTGACTTCAAGGTATTCGCGGGTCCGGCTGCAGATCCGCACGGACGTGTGACCGCATTGTGCGTACCGCAAGGCGGCAAACTTACGCGCAAGGAGATCGACGATTACACGCTGTTCGTGGCGCGCTACGGCGCCAAGGGCCTGGCGTACATCAAGGTCAACGAACTCGCCAAGGGTCGAGAGGGTCTGCAGTCGCCGATCCTCAAATTCTTGAGCGACGCGGCCGTGAGCGGCATCATGCAACGCACCGCTGCGAAAGACGGTGATCTAATTTTCTTCGGCGCGGACACGGCGAAGATCGTGAGCGATGCGCTGGGCGCGCTGCGGCTGAAGGTAGGGCAGGACTTGCAGCTGGTCGAGTCCGGGTGGAGGCCGCTGTGGGTCGTCGATTTCCCCATGTTCGAGTGGGACACGGAGACCAAGCGCTGGCAGGCCGTGCATCATCCCTTTACCAGCCCCGCGAACCTCGATCCCGCGGCGCTGTCCTCGAGTCCGGGCGATGCCGTCGCCAAGGCCTATGACATGGTACTCAACGGTTCCGAGATCGGCGGCGGCTCGGTGCGAATCTACAATCAAGAGTTGCAGTCCGCGGTCTTCGATCTGCTCGGTATTTCTGCCGAAGAGGCGCGCATCAAGTTCGGGTTTCTGCTGGACGCGCTCAAGTACGGCGCCCCTCCGCACGGCGGTATCGCTTTTGGCCTGGACCGGCTCGCCATGCTCATGGCCGGCGCGGACAGCATCCGCGAGGTGATCGCGTTCCCGAAGACGCAGACCGCGGCCGATCCGTTGACCGACGCGCCCACGGAAGTCAGCGAGCAACAGCTGCGAGAGGTTCATATCCGCGTTCGCACGCCGCCCAAGATCGAGTGACTGCCGCGATCAGGCGTCCGGAGTCGGTTCTCATCGTCGTTCATACCGATGCCAAAGAGTTTCTGATCATGGAGCGGCGCAAGCCCGCCGGCTTCTGGCAATCGGTGACCGGGAGTCTGGAGTGGGGAGAGATTCCGGATCGCGCCGCGCGCCGCGAGGTCATCGAGGAGACCGGTATCACGCAGGGCGTCCTCGTGAATCTGCAGTGGACTCAGGTCTACGAGATTCTGCCCGCCTTTGGCAAGGTCTATGCGCCGGGCGTGCGGCTTAATCTGGAGCATGCATTTTCCCTGAGGTTACCGGGGCGCGTCGCCGTAACCTTGAGCAAGAGCGAGCACGTGCAATATCGCTGGGCGAACGCCGTTGAAGCGCTTGCTACCGTTTCCTCGGACAGCAATCGCGCCGTGATCGCCGATCTGCGGCTATAGGGTCGGTGCGGTGCAGATTGCGGTGGTGTACGTGCATGGGTTATGGATGACCGGTATCGAGGGCGTGGTGCTGCGCCGGCGTCTGGCCAAGGAACTCGATGCGGACGCGCCGCTGTTTTCATACCGGTCGGTGAGCCAGGGCGTCGCGGCGAATGCGCGCTCGTTGGCGACGCGGTTGAGCCGCGTGCGCGCCGATACCCTGCATCTGGTGGGTCACAGTCTCGGCGGCGTGGTGATTTGCAAAATGTTCGAGGACGCGGGCGGCGAGTCCCTGCCGCCGGGGCGCGTCGTGCTGCTGGGCGCGCCGATTGCCGGGAGTCGGGCCGCTCACGGCCTCGCCCGATGGAAGCTCGGCCGGTTGATCATGGGCGTCGGCGTACGCGAGGAGCTGCTGATTGATCGGGACCGGCATTGGGCGTGCGGCCGCGATCTCGGCGTGATTGCCGGCAGCTTGAGCGTCGGATTGGGCCGTATGGTGAGTGACCATCGGGGCAGCAGCGATGGCACGATCTACGTGGATGAGACCCGTATTCCCGGCATGAAAGAACATTTGATCATGAACGTCAGTCACACAGGCCTGCCGTTCTCTGCCGCGGTGGCCAGGCAGACTGCGGCTTTTCTGCGCTCAGGCCGCTTCGATCACGGCCCTGATCAAGGCTGATCGGCGTCGAGCTGCCGCAGCCGAAACACCAAATCCAGGGCAGCCCGCGGGCTCAAGGAGTTCGGGTCGATCGCCCGCAATTCCTCGAGCGCAGCGGAAGGCGGGTGAACGGCAGGGGCAGCGCCAGATGGCACGAAAAGCGCGAGTTCGCCCTGGGCGGAGTTGAACGAGCGCAGCGCGTCACGTTCGCGCTCCAGTTCCGTCAAATAACGCCGAGCTTGCGTGGTGACGGACTTGGGTACTCCCGCCAGCGCAGCTACCTGCAGGCCATAGCTCTGGCTGGCAGGTCCCTCTTTCACGCTGTGCAGAAATACCAGACGCTCGCCGTGCTCCAGGGCCTCGACGTGCACGTTCGCGACGCCCGGAATTTCAGCTGCCAGGCTGGTGAGTTCGAAGTAATGGGTGGCGAACAACGTGAAGGCGCGAATCTGCCTGGCAATGTACGCCGCGCAGGCCCAGGCCAGCGACAGGCCATCGAAAGTGCTGGTGCCGCGACCCACTTCGTCCATGAGCACCAAACTCTTGTCCGTGGCATTGTTGAGAATGTTGGCCGTTTCGGTCATTTCCAGCATGAACGTGGAGCGGCCTCCCGCGAGATCGTCCGATGCGCCGATACGCGTGAATATGCGGTCCAGCGGCCCAATCAGCGCGCGCTTGGCCGGCACGAAACAGCCGATGTGCGCCAGGATGGCAATCAGGGCTGTCTGACGCATATAGGTACTCTTGCCGCCCATGTTGGGTCCGGTGATGATCAACATGCGGCGCGAGTCGTCGAGTTTCATGTCGTTGGGTATGAATGGTTCGCCGCTGGCACGTTCCACGACCGGGTGGCGTCCGGCTTCGATATGGAAGGAGGGCTCGGAGACCAATTCCGGCTTCACGCAGTCGAGGGTGACGGCGCGTTCGGCGAAGTTATTCAACACGTCGATCTGCGCCATGGATGCAGCGGTAGCCTGCAGCGTCTTGAGCTGCATCGACAGCGAATCGAGCAAGCGCTCATAAAGACTTCGCTCACGCGCCAGCGCCCGATCGCGAGCCCCGAGCACTTTGTCCTCCAAGGATTTGAGTTCCGGCGTAATGAATCTTTCCGCCGACTTGACGGTCTGTCGCCGCAAATAATCCGCAGGCACAGCGTCGGCTTGACTGCGGTTGACCTCGATGAAGAACCCTTGCACGCGGTTGAAACCCAGTTTCAAACTGGACAGGCCCGTGCGTTCGCGCTCGCGACGCTCGAGCTCGAGCATGAAGGCTTCCGTGTCGCTGCCGAGCAGGCGAAGCTCGTCGAGCTCGGCGTCAAATCCGGGAGCAATGACGCCGCCGTCGCGAAGATGGTGGGGTGGACTTTCTACGACCGCCTTGCTCAACAAGGCGTGCTCATCGCGATGCTCGCTCATCTGGCCGGTCAACTCGCGCAGCAGCGGTGAGTTCAATTCCTTGAGCAACAGCAGCAATTGCGGCAGCGTTGCCAATGCCGCCCGCAATTGCGTCAAATCCCGAGGACGAGCCGAGCGCAGCGCGACCCGGGCGAGTATCCGTTCCAGGTCGCCGACAGCGTGCAGCGCGTCGGTTATTTTGGGATAGCGAGCATCGGCGATCAGTGTCGTTACCGCATCGTAGCGCACCCGCAGTAGCTCGGGATCCCTGACGGGGCGGTGCAGCCAGCGGCGCAGCAAGCGACCGCCCATGGGCGTGGCGGTGTGATCGAAAACGCCCGCCAGCGTCAGCTCTGGATTGCCGGCAAGGCTGACATCGAGTTCCAGATTGCGCCGCGTCGCCGGATCCATGATGAGAGCGGCCTCGCGATCCTCGGTGCTCATCGATAACAGATGGGGCAGCGCAGACTTCTGGGTTTCCTTTACATAGGCAAGTAGCGCGCCCGCCGCAGCAACGCCCAAGGGCTTGTCGGCGCATCCGAAACCCGCCAGGTCCTTGGTCTTGAATTGCTCGTTCAGGGCGCGGGTGGCGGAGTCGAGGTCGAAATGCCAGGGCGCACGCAGGCGCGAGTTGAGCGCAGAACTCGACGATTGATCGAGCATTGCGGCGGCATCATCGGGTAGCAGAATCTCGGCCGGTCGCAACCGCTCCACCTCCGCGTCCAACGCTGCGAATCCGCTCAACTGCATGACGCAAAATCGTCCCGCCGACAAGTCGAGCCAGGCCAAACCGTAGCTCCCATCACGCTCGAGAACGCTGGCCAGCAGCGTGTCGCGCCGCTCCTCCAGCAATGCCTCATCGGTAATCGTGCCGGGAGTTACGATGCGCACGACCTCCCGTTCCATCGGCCCCTTGGTCTTGCCCGGATCGCCGCGCTGCTCGCAGATGGCGACCGACTCGCCTTTACGCACCAGCTTCGCAAGATAACCATCGAGAGTAACCGCGGGTACACCCGCCATCGGAATCGGCGCGCCGGCCGAGGCGCCGCGTTGTGTCAGCGCGATATCCAGCAATTGTGCGGCACGACGCGCATCGTCGTAGAACATCTCGTAGAAGTCGCCCATCCGGTAGAACAGCAGTACGTCGGGATGCTGAGCCTTGATGCGCAGATACTGCTGCATCATGGGCGTGTGAAACGCTGACGGCACTTCCTCAGCGATGGCTGAGCCTCTTCGATTTAATCACGCGATGGGGATCGCTGACCGCAGTTTCCGGCGGCTGCCACCAGATATATTTGTGGGCGAAATACCTCAGGTCCATGAGCTGGATTTTACATCAGATCACGGTTCACTCCATTTGAAATCACATCGCCGCCGACAAGCGCGGAATATACTCGATCGACACGAGCCTCGATCCGCTCATCGGGTACCGCATGCCACTCAAGTTCTTCAAGCTGTTCAAAGACAAATCAGCGGATTCGCTGGGACACTACAAGCGTGCCAACGAGCTGAATCAGCTGGGACGATGGCAGGATGCAATCGCGGACTACGATAAAGCCATCGCACTCGATCCGAGCTACGCGAATGCGTATTGCAACCGGGGAGCCGCTTTGCAGCGCCTCGATCGGTTGGATGACGCCTTGGACAGTTACGACCGTGCTGTGGCGCTCAATCCCACCGACTATCTGACGTTTTACAATCGTGGTTCGGTCCTCAATGCGTTGGGGAGATTCGATGAGGCGCTCGCCAGTTATGAGCGGTGTATCAACCTGCGCAGCGATTATGCTGCTGCCTATCTAAATCGTGGCCACGTTTTGCAGCAGCGCAGGCGATTCGAGGAGGCCGTGGTCGACTATGAGAGAGTGATCGAACTCGACCCCGAAAATGCAGAGGCATTTCAGAACCGCGGATTCGTGCTGGCTCAGATGCGGCGCTTCGATGCTGCGTTGACCTGCTACGTTCGTGCTCTGCAACTGAATCCCGCGTATGCGGACGCGTTTCAGGGGCGCGTTTTCTCACTCGTCAACCTTGGACGGTTCAAAGACGCCATAGAAATATACAACCAGCAATTGGCGTCGAACCCGAATCAGAGATACCTCGCAGGTCTTCGGCTCCACGCAAAAATGCAAATCTGCGAATGGGAAGACTTGGAAGCGCAAACGGCAGCCTTGGCGGATGGACTGCGCGCAGGCGAGCCGGTTTCGCCGCCATTTCCCGTGTTGTCTGCGCTCGATTCTCCCGCGCTGCAGAGACTGGCTGCAGAACTATGGGTCAGGGAACAATGTCCTCCCGATGACAGCCTGGGGCCGATTCCCAAGCGACCGCCCGGCGACAAGATTCGGATCGGCTATTTTTCGCCTGATTTTCGCAATCATGCCGTCTCCCTGTTGATGGCCGAGGTATTCGAACTACATGACCGCTCTCGCTTTGAAATTATTGCGTTCGCCATCGGCCCACGCGTGCACGATCCGATGCGCATCCGCCTGGAGAAAGCCTTCGATCGATTCATCGACGTCGGTGACCAGAGCGACACCGAGATTGCCTTGCTTGCCCGGGAACTCGGTGTGGACATCGCTGTGGATCTCGGCGGCTATACCGAATTTTGCCGCTCCAAGATATTCGCTTCGCGTGCGGCCCCTGTCCAGGTCAACTATCTTGGCTATCCAAGCACCTTGGGCGCGCCATACATGGACTATTTGATCGGCGACCGAACCGTGATTCCGCAAGACCAAGCAACCCATTACTGCGAAAAAATCGTCTTCTTACCCTACAGCTATATGCCGCACGACTCTACCAGCGAGATCGAGCCGCGGAGGTACACGCGTCAGGAACTCGGCCTGCCGCCAAGCGGTTTCGTCTTTTGTTGTTTCAACAAGAAGTACAAGATCACGCCCGGCATGTTCGACAGTTGGATGCGGATTTTGCGCCGCACGCCGTACAGTGTCTTGTGGCTTTCCCTCGATAACGGCGCGGCGGCGGACAACTTGCGACTGGAAGCTTTGCGGCGCGGGATCGACGCGAAACGCCTGATCTTCGCGGAGCGGATCGAGGCCTTATCGCATCATCTATCTAGGCTTCAAGCCGCGGACCTCTTCCTGGATACCGTGCCCTACAATGCGCACGCAACCGCCGTCGACGCACTGTGGGCGGGTTTGCCGGTGCTGACGCTCCGGGGTGAATCCTTGGCGAGCCGCGTATCTGCAAGCCTGCTGTGCACCCTGGGCCTGACGGAACTGGCCGTCTCCACCGCGGAAGATTACGAGGAAATGGCGGTTGGTTTGGCGACGAATCCACAACTATTCGATGACATCAAGTGCAAATTGGTGCAGAACCGGACAGCGACACCGCTGTTCGACACCCGCTCTTTCGCCCGCAATCTGGAAGACGCCTTCTCAACCATGCAGGAAACGTACCTTGCGGGTCTCCAGCCGCAACATATCGTCGTCCAGCAACGATGACCTCTATCGACGTAGCGTTAAACGTCAGTTACGCGGATGTGGTCGGGCGGTAGTCCGGTCATGTAGCGCTGGTGGATGCTTCGATACGCAGATTCGAGTCGTCTCGTGAAAAGCGATTGATCGAATAGTGGCTGGGTGAGCCGGTTATGCGCCAACCGCTGCTTGATATCCGCCAGCCGCCCGGGATTCGTCGCGAGTTCAACGGCGAGATCCTCGTACTGTTCGGCACTCCAAGTAATGAGCTCCTGCAAATCGATCGCCCGTAACAAACTCGCAGCCATTCGTCCTGTAAACGATGTACCGACGCGGGTTAGCACCGGCAACCCGGTCCATAGGGCATCGCTGGCAGTGGTACCGGCGTTGTACGGCAGCGTGTCGAGGAATAGATCCACCGCACGATGCCGGGCCAGCCAATCG
>Ga0116227_10016482_pt1 | contig 10594 bp, 9 predicted proteins | sample S1TSphgellanicum_FD_89693 | JGI IMG/M metagenome (GOLD analysis project Ga0116227, IMG submission 89693) | Host-associated microbial communities from peat moss isolated from Minnesota, USA - S1T2_Fb - Sphagnum magellanicum MG | ecosystem: Host-associated > Plants > Peat moss > Unclassified...
AATAAAAAAAAAAAAAAAAAAAAAAAAAAAAAAAAAAAAAATAAAAAAAAAAAAAAAATAAAAAAAAAAATAAAAAGTAAAAAAAAAGAAAGAAAAAGAATAAGGAAATAAAACACATTGAAAAGAAAATAAGATATATATATATATATATATATATATATATATATAATACAACTACATTTTTTTAAAACATGAAAAGTGAAAAAAAGTCTATAAAACATAAACATGGAAACAAAACACATTTTTTTCAAAAACAAAAAAAAAGTAAGAAAAAACTACCTTGTTAGCAAAAAATCTACTTCATAACTCTTCCCCACTTGTTGGTTCCCCACCTAGATATTCAAATATGGAGTAATGTAAAGAATAAGCACAATAAGATTTCTTCTAAGAAGCTTGGGAAAAAGAAAAGAAAAAGAAAATGGAGAAGAAAGAAAAGCGAGAAGACAAAGAGAACCAAAAAATAAAATAAAAATGGGGCTAAATTTGGAGTTTTGGCCTTTCTATAAATCCTTGATTTTAGGGTTGGAGGGGATGTCTACCTCCAAAACATTGCCTACCATTTTCTCCATTCAAATTGAAACCCTAGATTTCCAAAACCTTGTTTTCATTTTTTTTTTCAAACTAAAGTCCTAGCTCCTATTCTTTTGGGAGTTGTGATATCCAAATCTAGGTAGAAATTTGATATTTTTCTTGGATTTGCCAAAAAGAAAAAATCTTCCAAATATTAGATCTCATATTTTTGAAATCCAAGGGTCAAGATATTATTCTAGATATCATTTTAAAAAATATTTGGAAGGTTTTAAAGGTGATATGTAAATAATATCCATGTTTAATATCCAATTTTTTTGGATATTCACCCAACAATGGTATTAAGTAGGTAGGTACATAAACAAGTAAGTAGGCCTTATCTACCTACCTATTTTGGTCTATGCACCTAGCATAGGTAATATTTAGCTTGTTTACCAATTAACCAAGACAAGATGTCCAATTTGATTAAAAAATCATTGGTCATTTTGACCAAACATGTTGTTTTGTTTTGTTCAACTTGACTACATGTTTTGCTTGACTAAAATATTGACCAACCTTAATTTCATTAGCAACCTATTAGAATTAAGATTAGGTGTCACCTTTGGCTCTCATGTTGGGGTGAAAATATAATGAAAGGAACCCTTAACTTAAGTGGGTCATTCTATAAAATAGTATTTTTTTATTTTTGAAAAAACACAAAGGGTACACAATAATTTGATTGTCAATATAGTTTTTAGGATAAGCTCCATTATTTGTAAAGTTTCAATGTTCAAAATTTGATGTAAATCAAAAGTCCTTTTGCATATGTAAAATACTCAAACCTTTTGAATATACAATCAATTTTTTCCAAACAACATTTTCTTGATCAATAGTTCACAATTCATTAACATTGATGATCTTCACATTGATGATTAAAAAAGTAAAAAGGAATTGAAATTGGTGAATAACATTTTTATGACACATTTGAATAGGTTTGGTTCAGAATTAAATGTTTTTGGTTTTGAAAATTATGAATTTTGAAAATGTAGATTTAACAAAAGTTATTCATTTTTATGTGGTAAAAGGCATGAATTCATATTATAGACAATGTAGGATAAAATGTAATCAAAATAATTATATCTAATACATAATGATAATCTAAAGATGAAAAATACAAAATTAATGATTATAAACCAATACAACGCTAATACATAGGTGGGCTATAATTTACTAACTTAAATCATTATGGTGCATTAAAATGAAATGAGGTCACCCCACTTTAGTCATCCCACCTTAGTCATTTCACCTTGTTTAAAATTATGTCATTATAAAGTCACTATGTAACCATCATGTATCAAAACTAGTTAACATATTAGATTACTAATTAAAGTAATTCAGTATAATAAGTATGTGTTTTTTGATGTTGTTGTTTTAAATACCTTATGTTACTATACCTTATGTTATACTTTAAGTTATTCTAAGATATTATGCCACAGGTTATTATATTTTGTATTATTTAAATTATACCCTATAATAAATTAAGGTTATAGTTTAAAACAACCAAAGTTATATAGCTTAAAATAATAAAATAATAATTTAAAATATAATAATTCAAAATAATTTAAGGTAGAATAAGCTATAATAACAAAAAAAAAAACCCAAAAATAGTTTAAAGTAAAGTAGCCAAAAATAACCTATGGTAGAATAGCTTAAAATATTGTAAGGTAGAATGTTTAAAATAGTTGAAAATAATTTAGGGTAGAATGATCTAAAATAACATAGGACTAACTTAAAATCCTAACTTATGGTAGTGCAAAAAAAACTTAGAATATCATTAAATAACTTAGAATAAATAAGCGTGAAATAACCTAGGATGAAATGGTTTAAAATAATTTATAATAGTCTAGGGTACAATACCTCAAAATAGATCAAAATAGCCTAGGTTATAATATACTATTATAACTTATAATATACTAAGGTACAATTGCTTAAAATAGTTGAAGGTGGATTGAGAATAACCTATGGTATAATGACCTAAAATAGACTTTGGTAGAATAATTTAGTAAAACCAAAAAGAAGAAAAAAAAAACCTAAAATTTTAACCTATGATAATTTAGGAATAACTTAAAACTTTGACCTATGGTAGCTTACACAGGTGCATAATAATATGTGGTGACAAATGAATTTATTTATTTAAATAATGGTCAAATGGTTAAAGACTTGTTTTTTAAACATGTAATTGAAGAGAAATGAAAGGTTGAAACCTTCACATTTATACAAGTTGGTGGGTTAGGTTAGTTTAAATTTCTAAGTGTTTAGTTGAACCTATGTTCCTAGCCGCCTAGGTGTTTAACCTAGTTTAACTAATTTAGTTATGAACTAAGCATGCCTACCCTAATCAATTAATTATTAATGAATTTGATTAGTTATTAGTTATTAAAGAATTCACTTGTCCATAACAACATCCCTATTCACTATGGGGTTGACCACTTTTGCCATGGTAAACTTGTTCAATTCCATTCAAAGTTTAATGAAACACAAAATGAGTTAAGACACATATTGGTGTAATGCAAAAATGCCATAGGTCACATGCATTCTTGGAAATAAACTTGTACCTTGGCAAATTTGGTTCCTTTGACTGTGTTTTCACCCTTTTACCTAATAATTATGTAACCTTTCATTGCCTAAAGGCAAATTGCACAATTGTTCTTTGTGTGCATGAAAAGTGAGATCTCAATTTTCATTATGGATGGTTATGTTTAATAAGTAGCACAAGGGCGTTGGTTACCATAAGTTCAACTACTTTTGGTGTATTTTCATTTCAATTATTCTTTGTAACCATCATCTTTTCATTAGTGTATCTAGCGCATAAAATCATTTGTGTTTAGGTCCCATGTGCCAAGATGGAATCTTTGAAATATAAGGTCTTTTTGTCACAACCCTAACCTTGGGCTCGCGACCAAGGCAAGGGCTTGCAAAGGTGTGGGCCATGAGTGTGCCTTGGAGTCACATTTCATGCTCCTGGGAGTGCAAGGGAGTGTGAGGGAATGAACCTCCACACTTCCAAATGAACTCCCACTTTGAGAGTTAGAGTCCTAATGGACTCCCAGATTTTCAGAAGGTGATTACAGGTGTCAAAACTCATTGGATTGAAAAGTTCCTTATAACATTGGAAAGATTTTAAAACATAAAATGCTTAAAAATGAGCTCGCATGACCCATTTAAATAATTAAAAAACAAGTTATGGCCAAAAGAAGGGTTGGGGGTCAAATTGCCAATTTGATTCCCAACCACTAAAAGTTAAGAATCGCCTTGAATTCCTTGTGTGTAGGTGGCATGCCATATACTGTTGAAAAATTCTCGACAAAGGCTACAACTTTGCTTTAAGCCTCACTTCAATCGAAGGTTTGCACACAAAATTATGGCCCTCCAAAGTCGCGAGAGTCCCAATTTTGGGAATTATGACACAATGACATTTGGGTGCTCGTCTTGTGGCAAGGCACAAAGTATACTATAAGGGGGAAGGTGGTGGCTCCCCCCAAGTCCGGGCCGTGGTGGGTCTTTTGAGTCCATGTTTGCCCGTGACTCATCTATGCACCAAAAGTGTTTCAGCTATGCATTAACCAACTTGTTGTTTGGTTTGTGCAAGTTTGTGTGAGTAATTGAGTTGCTTGTTAGTCTTTCTAGTACCCATCCTGGAGCTCTAGCACGCCCTTCTACCCCCGAAGTGCTGCCCTAACTCGTTCTCCTTCTATTATTTTTACCTTTAGACTTGTAGTGAGTCCATCAATGAGCTTGGGGGTGCGTCACCTTTTTGTGTGCAAGATTCATTTTTTGAGAAAACAATATACATATGTTTAAGGAAAGGGAAATTCTTTTAACCCTCATGATGTCCTTGGATATCAATTATTACCTTTTTTCATGGGGCCCTATGCCTTGAAACCATAGGAATTAACACCTTTCCTTACACATCTAGGTTATTAATTTTCTAAATAATTTTTCATGAGACCAAAGTAGGAAAAATCATAACCTAAATGGCCATGAAATATCAAAAGATGATTAAAATCCTAAAATGGGTGAAAACACATTAAGAGTGAACCATTTTTTTCCCAAAAAACTAATGTATAATTAATAACATAATACACATTAAATTTAAATATTGATGGCATCTTTTTACAATCCTAAACAAATGCAAAAAACCTTAACATGTGCATAACAACATTTTTAAACTCAAAATGAACTTTAAGTCAAAATTAGTTTTGATCCAATAGTTAAATGAAGAGGATTGGATAAAATCAATGCACACAAAATATATAATATACATCTTTTTAATGAATAATATCAGGTTTCACATTAAAAAAGATTCATGAAAATGTGAAAAAAACTATGTCATGTTGGAAAAACTAATTTACATTTTAGTCTTTTTCAACAAGTCTTTAGTCAAACATTACTATTATAAAACAATGAAAATGTGGTCCCTAATCATTACCATCCTTATGAATGAAATGTTGGGGGAAAAAGTGCAAATTACTTCTGAAAAAAATACTATCACTTGTTAACTCTACTATAATTACTCAAATAGTAGTCATGTAACATTTCATGTAGAAGGTAATGAAGTAAAGGAAAAGACATGTCTTTTGAAGATAGTTTTATTATTTAAACATATCACTAATCCAGTTAGTGAAACCCATAACATAGGAATTTAACATAAAAACAATAGAAAGGGGTTGGAAGGTACTTACCTTCCAAACCATCTAGAGTACCTTCAAAGATGGTCCAACTTAGTGGGTCTACAAGCCTCCAACATTTACTGTCTTTCGTTTATAACACATGCAAGCCTTTTGCGGTTTTTTTCTACCATCTCCATTGCCTACAACCCCTTTACAACTATTTCTTACCATTTGTGACACATGTAGACCTTTTTGTGGTTGCTACCTACTGTTTGTAGCAACTCCCTTTACCATGTAAAATGTACACAATTTCTATTGCCATATACTGGCAATTATCGTCTTGTGGCAATAGGATGCGTCCTATTCCAAAAGCTAAACAATGAGTAAATATCCTATTGTTTCTAAAGAAAAATGCATAATTATTATGAAAATACAACAAAACTCTATATGACTATAATATGAACTACTTTCCTTAACATTTTATCATATTCTAGTGTAACCAAACACCAACAAGATACTTGGGTATCCATCAACCACAACTTGTTTTTTGCCATTTGTCCAAGGTGATTATAGGGTTTGTAGTTACATGTGTTTGTTTTGACCAAAAATTTATCCTTTGCCATTAAAATTGTAGTCATTTATTTTCAAATTTCTTTTAATGAAGATAATCTCTAAAAAAAAAAATCAAAATGGTGGGTGTAGGGAAGATCTAATATTGCTTGGGGATACAAATAAATCATGTTTGACAAGATCGAACATTTCATTCAAACCAAAGCAAGTGCATTAGAGGCACATTGAGGTAATTTGGAAGGGCTAAAAAAAGCAAGTATGAACCTTCTTTATGGCCAATTGTAAGCTTTTGAAGGATATGGGTCCTCAAGGTGATGGAGGTGTGGAAGTAATGTGGGTTATCTTATTTCAAAATGTTATTAAAAGTTTCATGTATGCAATGGTATGCATAAGACCTAATATTACATGGGTAGTGGGGGTTGTGACCCATTTTATGGCTAATCTTGCACAATCACATTAAATTACATTGAAATGAATTTTTCATTATCTGAAAGGCATAGTGGATTTTGTTTGTGTTTCAAAAGAAATATTAAAGGTGTTATAATGAGCAATGTGCATTTTGACAAAAATGTTAACCATAGCTGGGGCTGAGTGTGTTTCAAAAGGAATGTAAACCATAACTAAGGCCATGTACATTTTAATGGAAATGTAAGCCATAACAAAGGTTTTGAAAAAAAATGGAGGGCCATGTGCATTCTGACAAGAATGTAAACCATAGTTAGGGCCAAAAATCTTTCAATGGAAATTTAAACCATAACTAAGGTTTCAAAAGGAACATGAAGGGATAGGCACATTTTGACGAAAATGTAAGTAATAATTAAGGCTAGGCATGTTTGGAAAGAAACATAAGCCATAACCAAAGTTCCAATAGGAACATGAAGGGCCAAATGCGTTCCAAAAGGGAAATTTATTATAACCAAGGAATTGATGGAAACAATATGGGCTAGGTGCATTCCAATATGAATGTTTACCCAAGCCAATGTCCCAATATTGGGGATTATGATACTATTTTTGGAAGCACACAAATGTTTGCCTATTGTGATGCATATTGGGTTGGCAATATGGGTGTGACTATAAATCCACATCATATTATGCTTTTTTATTGGGAAATGGTATTATCAATTGGAATAATAAGAAACAAACCTTTATTGCTAAGTCATCAATAGAAGTTGAATATATGGTAATTTCATAAGCAACAAAGCAAGTAATGTGGCTTCCATCATTTTTTGGGAGCATCGGTATTCCACAGATGAATCCCATTATCATATATGACAATAATCAAAGTTATATATGTTTATCAAAGGATCTAGTCTTTCATGTTTGCATGAAATATATCCAAATTCATCATCATTTGGTGTGAGAAAAGATTTTAAGGTTTTGTTAAATTGGTGTATTGCAACATGAAGAATATGGTTGGAGATAATTTGACCAAAGGTCTTTCTATTGATAGGCATGAATATTTTTGACACTTGATGGGTGTGATTAAATGTGTAATTTCATAGTTTGTTGAGTGGGGGTATTGGATATTAACTTGCTACCAAGTTACTTATGTTAGTTTTACCAAGTTATAGTTATTTGAGATATTTGTGTTACATGCACATATTTTTGGAACTATGAGATATTTTAAGTAAATTTACTTAAAAATCTTTAGATAAGTTTAACATGAAATATTTCAATACATGAGATGATAGCCTTGTGCATGTGCTTTTGCATACATTTCTTAGGTAAATAACATTTGCATGGGGCATTCACCACCTATTTAGATAAGGCCAAAGCTTAGGGGTGGATCATAGGTTTGTAGCAACATTTGTGTCATACTAAGGTTGGGTGGAGAGCTCATGGTAAATGAGTGTTTTTATTATCTCTATTCTGCAACAATCCAATGCCAATTTCCAACAAAGCCCAGGGCTTTATCTAATGCATAACTATCTATGAAATCACCTAGAAACAAGCATGAAAGAGAGGAAGAGGAGATTAAGTAAGCACATGAAACCAAGATGGACATGCGCCAGGGGTCTCCCCGTACATGAGAAAGGGGCTGGGAACATGAAAGGGATGTCCGTTCCCACGTCCCAGGAGGCAAAAATATCTTGTGACATTTTAAGGCGAAGTTTCGCTACATCCTGGCCGTCCAGAATCGGACGCTCGAAGATTCAGCACGTGGAGTTGGAGCTGGTGTGGGGGGCGGGAGAGAGGGGGGGAGAAGGACGCTCGTTGTTGCTGCTGCGGTCGCTGCGAGTTGTTGTCGTTGCTGTGTCCTGTTCCGCGATTGCGCTTCTGCTTGCGGCCGATTCAGCTCCGCCATCTCCCAAAGTACAGGTGAGTCGTACTCGCCGTCTCATCCTACTGCTCTGCTCCAAATCTCATGTGTTTCTGTGGTGTGTTTCGTCAGTTATGATGCTTTATAGTCGTCGGTTCTACTACGTGGTCCGCCGACGCCATGTCCGGTGCATTGGTAATGGTCTCTTGCTCCCCTGCCTCCACTCTTCCAGTTTCTTTTCTGTCTCCTTTGGCCGTCCTTTTCTTGTTTTTGTTACGGCGTTTCTCTTGATTTTCTGTTTCGAGTTCCCTTCCGTTTCCGCATGCGTGCTTGGTTTCTCCTTCGTCTTGTTCTGTTTCTGCTTTTTCCTCGGGATTTCTCTACTTCACTTCGATCTCATTCTGTCGGTCCTCAGTCTTTTGTTCCGGCTTTCGTATACTTCGGTTTATTCTTGCTTCCTACGCTATGGCAATATCTCGATTGAAAATTTCCAACCTTGCATTCCTTTTTTCTTGTAATCGAGGGGCATGATTCCTCAGGTCCACGCCTTTTCCATGGCAGTTTCCAGGTGATCTAGTTCAGATTAGGGTTCATCCATCTTACCTTGCATGTTGCACACGCTTCTTTTCTTCTGTTAGTCCACTGGTCAAGTTTAGGGTTTCCTTACCTGCTTCACTTTTGGGTTCATTTTAGGGAAATTTTTCGGTGGACAATTTCTTTCAATATGCTTAAACTTTATGAGCATCTTCTCTATTGCTCTTCCCTTCCCTTTCACTCCCGTCATTCTCTGTTTGAATTCTTTGATGCAAGGAATGACGCTACAGGACTAAGATACCTGATTTCATTCCTTCATGAAGTCCAATTCAAGCAAGGATAGATCTGAAGCTTTTAGTTTTTAGCCCACTAATCAGCTTGTGACACTAGTTTGGAAAGGTACATATATATTGGTTTTCTGGGGCTTCCATCTGGTTTGTGAAGAGGCTTTTGAGGTCCTCTTTCAGATATCTTCAATGATGTTCTCTGTGCACCATTCAGTTGCTCCAATTTCATACTTTTCTTTCAGGGATTACAATTCTTCATCCTGACAGTGAGGATCTGTACTTTGTCACCATCCCATGGTTTCCTTGTTCTTCCACACCTGACCATGGTGGTTTGACTTTTTATTATCTTAGGCTTATGATTCCTAATTTCAAAAGACCACTGTACTGTTACTGAAATGTTTTCTCTTTCATCTCTTTCATGTTCTTGTTTTCAGGATGGTGAGGCTGAAGAGGAGACCTAGGGTTAGGTACTCAGAAAGAGATCCCAAACGGCGAAAAGGCACAGTGGACGATTCTGAAGATGATGAGTTGGCAGGGGTGGTTGGCAATGTTGGGGATGTGCAGCGGGATGATGAATTCCAAGACTTGTGGAGCACATTACCATTAGAGCTAAAAGAGAGGGTTTTGCAACATTTGCCAACATCTAGTGTTGTTCGATTTGCCTGCACTCTCAGCACTGAATGGCATTGGACCTTCTTAGGTGGATGTCAGAAGTACCCAAAAGGCTTTGTGGATACGTTCTTGCGCCCAATTCTTCTTGGATCCATTTTGGCAACAATTCAAAGATATAGCAGAGCCATCAAGTCATACATTAGGCCATAGTCTTTTTTGCCCACGACCTTCTTTCCAATGGAGAGAGGAATACCAGGCTGGATCAATCCTGTTGCCTCTGCAACCAAATGTATTGAGGTATATGTGGTCACAAACACCTAGTAACTTGTTTTTTGTTGATTGCTCTGGTGTTGACAAACTACAAGTTTCTGCTCACCTGCTCTGCTTAGATCCTGTTGTACCCACAGTTTTGTGCTTTACCTCTGGTGGAAAGAAATGACACCTGAATGTTAGTGCATCCACTATACAGTGATGGATGTTCTGTGGGTTCTTTCATCAAGGATCTTGCAATGTTGCATTCTAGATGCTTCATACTTGTATGGAGGATTAACAGTATACAAGGGTCGAAAAAGATGTTGGAGAAAGAAGGGGAGAAACTTGGACATGACTGAGTGCATGTGGCTATGGAACTTTTCTCAAGTGTTACTATGAGGACTCAAGCTCTTAAGATTGAGGCACAGGTCTCATACAGACAAAATATGTCTGGAGTTTTATCTTATGTCTGTAACTGGGAATGATTACCCAGATGTGCAGTTTTAATGTAATATGATGCACGATTTTTTTGTACAAAGTATGACCTGCTATCATGAAAGACCATTTTTACCAATACTGAAATAGTTAGCACCCTAGTAAGATATGCATAGCCTGATGTTTCCTAAACCTGTCAATTTGCTAGTCGTACGTGAATTTAGGTGAATTCAGTATGTAGTGGTCTTCAGACTGTAACACAAAAAATCCAGGTGGGTTAAGAGAGCTCCAATTGCAAAAGGAAATGGATTTAATTCTAGTGAAAAATTATGCAATGGTATGTATGGGAACCATGGCAGCATTTGCCTCCTTTATGAAGTAGACCATAAGTGGTCATCTTGACCTGGCCCAACTCTTGCCTCAAAGACTTTTAATGGCCAGGGGTTACCACAATGTAGAGTACTGTG
>Ga0116227_10016483_pt1 | contig 10594 bp, 10 predicted proteins | sample S1TSphgellanicum_FD_89693 | JGI IMG/M metagenome (GOLD analysis project Ga0116227, IMG submission 89693) | Host-associated microbial communities from peat moss isolated from Minnesota, USA - S1T2_Fb - Sphagnum magellanicum MG | ecosystem: Host-associated > Plants > Peat moss > Unclassified...
TGTCCTTTGTAGAGATTGCCACGCTATCGCTCGCAATGACGTGGTGGTGAGATTGCGATTTCCTTTTCTTTTCTGAAACTTTTAAATCAATTATATAACTAATACTATTATGATACGTGTAACACCTAATTTGAGTGAGCAGCAGGTTTGCTTTTGTGATGAATACCTGGTTAGCTTTAATGCTTACCGGAGCGCGATTAGCGCCGGATACAGTGAGAATACGGCCCGGAAGGGTGAGCTATTGCATTACCCCAAAATACAGGAGTATTTGAGGATGAAGATGCAGCAGCGCAGTGAGCGGATGGAGATCACCCATGATATGATATTGCGGGAATATGCCAAGATCGCTTTTAGCAGTATGGCGAATTATTATGACTATCGTGGGGATGTTAAGCCTGTTAGTGAATTGACTGAAACGGAGATGGCGGCCATTAGCTACATGCAGACCGCTAACATTGCTGAACCTGATGGGTATATTGTTGGGGCGGTTACCAAGATCAAACTACATAACAAAATGGCGGCTTTGGATAAGATCGCGAAGCATTTGGGATTTTTTGAAAAGACTCAGGAATCAAGAGGCAGAAATCAAGATGAAGAAATAGAAAATCGGTTTCAGGAAGCGAGAGGCAAAAATCAAGACGAAGAACAGGAAGCTTTGGCTGTTGATGTGGATGGTGATCTGGAAGTTATTGGAGAGGGTGCTGAAAAAAGGGATGAAAATATTCCTACTTTATCCCCCCTGATGATGGAAGATGTACCGGGGAAGAGGGAAGATGTGACACGGAAAAATCCTACTTTATCCCCCCTTCCGATATTGGAAGATGGGGTAGTAATGAGCTGCGCTTGATATTAAAACTTGATTAAACCTTATCAAACCCAAGTTTATAATCAATTTAACAAGTAGGTTTACATACATAATTGATTAAATGATGTTTACAGCCCTGTTGAGCGATTGGAATAATCTTACCAGCAAACAATTTTCGGCGAAGTATATTTTACCGGTGGTGGTTTTGATATTCGGGTTGCTGTTTATGGGGCAGGTGATCGTCCAGTTTTTAAGTGTGGGTCAGCTCTACAAGGTACAGGGCAGGTTGGTGAACATGGAAACCAAAATCACATCGTACACCCATCATCGCGGGCAGCGGGGTAGTACGCCCGATTACTCGTTGATATTAACGCTCGATAATTCGCATTCCTATTACATCCAATACATCCCCCTGATGCACAAGCTGGATACCGCTTTGCATGTTAACGATAATATAACGCTGTATTGCTCCACCAAACTAATCAAAGCCATAAGCTTAAATTTAATAGCCGACGCGCCGCAGATTGAACAGGGAAATAAGGTGTTGTTCAGCTTTGACGAGGAGAAACATCGGGCGCTGGTTTTGGTGGCGGTGTTTGGTATGATGACTGCCGCGTTTGGCCTGATGATGTATTTTTGGCGACAGTAAACAAAAAGATCGCTCACCGGTAAGGCAAGCGATCAAATATTCTTCAACAAATCCGAAATCGAACATCCGACTTCCGAAATGCTTACACAGCTACATTATCGCTGCTGATGATACGCTCTATTTCGGCCTTATCATAATCCGGATTGGCACCGCTGCAGCTGGCTACGTAGCCTCCTATACCGCAGGCTTTTTCGAGGATCTGGTCCATCGGGTTATTGTTAAGCAGGCCGGTAACAAAGGTTGCCAAAAAGGCATCTCCCGCGCCAACGGTATCTTCTACTTCTATCTTAAAGCCGGGGTGTTCGTAAAAACGCTCATCGTGCCAAACAATAGCGCCGTTTTCGCCACGGGTTACAATAATGGTTTGACAATGGTATTTCTTTTGGAACTCGATGATCTTATCCTTCAAAGGCTCGTCGTAATTACCAATAAGCAGGTTGGCTTCTTCTTCGTTCATCTTCACCACATCGGCCATAGCGGCCAGGGTTTGGATGGTTGCCAGTTCCCAATGCGGAGTACGCAGGTTAACATCAAACACTTTAAGCAGCTTGTTCTCAACCAGTAGGTTCATCAACGTATTGCGGCTGGTTGCCGTGCGGCAGGCCAGGCTACCGAAAACGATCACATCTACATGTTTAACGCGGTTTAATAAAGCTTCATCGCCGCGGATGTTATCCCAGGAAACTGGTTTTGGTATCACGTAAGTGGCTTGCTGCTTATCATCCAGCTTAACTTCTACCTGGCAGGTAGGCAGTTTATCATCGTGCTGAATGAGCTCGCCGTAAAGCTTGTTGATGCGCAGGTAATCTGCCATTTCGATGCCGGGGGCATCGTTACCAAGGCGACTGATCATGCTGGCGCTAATGCCTTGTTTAATGAGGTTGAGGGCCACATTCATGGGCGCGCCACCGGGCTTTTTCTCCTGGCCAAAGGTATCCCATAAAACTTCGCCGAAACACAGAACTTGTTTTTTCATTTGAGTTGTTGTTTTTTGAAAGCTTCCGCAGACCTTACAAAGCTATAAGGTTTACCGCATGGATTTGTTTTATTCGCCTACTTAATAGTAGGTACAGTGTAAAAAGTTATCTACAATTGTTTAATGTAAATGTGGATTGTTTTGAAGCTGCAAGCTTCAGGCCTTAAGCTCCAAGCTTTTTTATACTTTTATAGTATGAAGAAATGTATCGTTGTCTGCTTCCTGATTCTGGCCTGTTGCATCTCCCTAAGAGCACAGGATAAGCAGGCCATCCTCAAAGTACTGGAAACCCAGCGCATTGCCTGGAACAATGGCGATATCCCGGCATACATGCAAGGTTACTGGAAATCGGATTCCCTGATGTTCGTTGGCAAAAGCGGTGTAACCTACGGCTGGCAACCAACTTTGGAGCATTACAAAAAAGGCTATCCCGATAAGGCGGCGATGGGTGTGTTGAGCTTTAATATCATCAAAGTAAACATCCTTGATAAAACTAACGCCTTTGTATTAGGTGGCTGGAATTTGAAACGCGAGAAGGATGCCCCGGATGGCTATTTTACTTTGTGGTTTAAGAAGGTTAATGGCGTGTGGGTTATTGTTTGTGATCATACGAGTTAAAGAATAAAGTTCTTCAATGCATCCGCAGAAGATTTCTCTTCGCTCCAGTACGCAGTCCTTCCCGCTTATCGAAATGACATGGCTTATAAGTTTTCGACTCAGAACTCAAGACTCTGGACTGCTTACAACGGCTTCCCCGCTTTCAACTCCCTGTTAGCCCATTTCACAGCCAGCTTTTCGCGATATTTAGCATAAGGTGCTTTTAAGGTCATCTTCAACAAGCTATCTAAACCACCTTTAATAGCCAGGTTATACAAGCTGGCCGCCTTGCGGGATATCGAAGCATCCCAGGCACGCAGGCTTAACGAGTACGAGCCATCCAGGTACTTCATCCAGTGCCAGTAACCGGTAGGCATAAATAAGGTATCGCCATGTTCCAGAAAAACCTGCTGACCTTCTACCCCATCCAGGGCCGGGAATTTGGTAATATCCGGGTTTAGCACATCATAATCTTCCAAAGCATAAGTAGCATTGGGGATACAGTATAACCGGCGCTTCCACTTGTTCTCGAACAGGATCACATGTTTACGTCCGCCAAAGTGGGTATGGAAAATATGGGGTAGATCGATATCATAATGCAAAAAAGTAACCGAGTTTGAACCGCCGAAAAACATGGCCGGCATGCTTTCTAAAAAGCCGCCCATTAAGTCTTTCGGCATCACAATATCATCCATCAATTGCGGGGCTTGCTTAAATATGTTGAAGAAGAAGATGCGCAGCTCAGTAGGTTTTGAGCGAATCAGATCCATATATTCCCCAAACTGCATATGTGTTGTGGCCGAGTTGATGGGCTTTGCCGGATCGGCTTTGGAGTTATCGTATAGGGGTACGGTTTTATCGCCAACTGCCTGTTTTAAATATTCAGGGGTCCATTTATCACGGGCGGGCCAGGTTTTAGTCAGCCCTTTAATCACCAGCGGACGGCGGGGTTTGAGGTATTTCTCAGTAAAATCAGCTTTGCTAATGGTATCAACCGTATCAATATCGCTTAATATAAAGCCCATATGTTAAATCTAAAGCAACAAAGTTATTCAATTATTAACAATGCTTGTATTAACGTTGTGTTAACCGCAATATTACGCACAAAAAAGCCCGGTGCTTTTAAAGCAACCGGGCCAATTGAAATATGATTACAGTGCTATTAGTTAGGCATTAACACCGTGTTTACCACATGTATCACACCGTTCTTTTGGTTTACGTCGGCAATTGTTATCCACGATTTTCCGCCTTTTTCGTCAACCAGGTACACTTTTTTACCCTGCATCATGGCAGTTAAAGTACCGCCTTGTACGGTTTTAAATTCGGCTTTGCCCATGCCTGCTTTAATTTTAGCCATAATATCGGCAGCACTAAATTTACCGGCTACAACGTGGTAGGTTAAAATTTTGGTGAGGGTTGCTTTGTTCTCTGGTTTAACCAAGGTTTCAACGGTGCCTTTTGGTAATTTGTCAAAGGCCTCGTTAGTTGGGGCAAATACGGTAAACGGACCGGCACCTTTCAATGTTTCAACCAAACCGGCTGCTTTAACAGCGGCAACAAGGGTGGTATGGTCTTTCGAGTTTACGGCATTGTCAACAATATCTTTAGTTGGATACATGGCCGCGCCGCCAACCATTTTGGTTTGAGCGTAAGTTTTTGGGGCTACTGCAAGAGCTACTAATGCAAAAGCTGCGATGAATAATTTCTTCATTTTCGTTGGTCTTTTTTTTAGTTAGTAAATGAACTTGCCTGCAGGGCTTTTTATAGGTTGGTTTCAGTTTTTAACAACCTGATAAAGCATTCATGTTTAATTTGATAGAGTTACGTCAAAGCTTTGCACTTTGGATTTACATAATCGCAAATACATTGCAATTAACTAACTATCAATAGATTAAAAAGACAACCAAAAGTAGTAGAATGTGATTTTGGGTAGGAAATGCTGTTTAAAAAAACAACTCGGCGGCAATTTTATCTGCATACAACTTACCCCCCGGAGTCAGGGTAATTATACGTTCTTTCTGACTGATCCAACCCTTATCAAAATGCTCTTCAGCGGCTTTAATCAATTCCTGATCGGAGTGTTTGCTGATGGTATTTAACCGATCCAGATCTAAACCCCACATCGTGCGGAGCGATGTCATGATGTATTCGTTCAACCTGTCCTGCTCGCTCAGTTCTTCCCGCTCGGCGGGAATGTTATTTAAGCTTAGCGCTGATATGTATTTAGCGTTATTAGCCACGTTCCACTGCCTGGCCTCGCCATTGAACGAGTGTGCCGATGGACCTATGCCCAAATACTTCACGCCCTTCCAATAGTTTGAATTATGGCGCGAGTAATGTCCCGGAAGGCAAAAGTTTGAGATCTCGTATTGCTCATAACCCTGGCTTTGCATTTCATCCAGCAGCACCATAAACTGGTCGGCGCTTTGGGCCTCGTTCATGGGTGCGTACACCTTCTTTTCGATAAAGGATGCCAGCGCAGTTTTGGGTTCAACCGTCATGCTGTAAGCCGATATATGCGGAATGTTTAGCTCAAATATCTGCTCCAGGTTACGTTTCCACTTATGGTCGGTAAGTAAGGGATAGCCATAGATCAGATCAGCGGTTATGTTACTAAACCCTGCATCCTGTATCCGCTTAACCGATGCCTCGGCTTCACGACTACGATGCGCACGGTTCATCCAAAACAAGTCCTCATCGTAAAACGATTGTATCCCAATGCTAAAGCGGTTAATAGCCGTTTGCCGGATCTCTTTAATCCGCTGCTCATCCAGATCATCCGGATTAGCCTCAATGGTTATTTCCGCGTCGGACGAAACAGTATGATACTTAGTTACGGTATCAAACAGCGCGTTGAGCTCACCACCCGTTAACAACGATGGTGTACCGCCGCCCAGGTAAATGGTTTCAACAGTTTCGCCACTCAGGTAATCTTTTTGCAAACGGATTTCGTTCTGCAAAGCCTTCAAAATATCGCCCTTGTATTGTAACGATGTACTGAAATGGAAATCGCAGTAGTAACAAGCTTGTTTACAAAAAGGGATGTGGATGTATATGCCGGCCATGTTGCCGCAAAGGTAATCTTAAAAATGATGCCGTATATGCTTATCATAATCTAATACTAACATCGTTCGTAAAAGCAGTTTTGCATTACTTATATTTGTACCCATAAACCACCTTCTTTTTATTGATATGAGTTCAAAAAAGTACGTTAAGGCTTTTTTTACTATTCTGCTGTGTTTAGTGGCTTCGGTTTCGCGCGCGCAAAAGCCCGTAACTGTAGCCAATAACACTAACGAGCATATTTTTCATACCAACGAGCTTGAGTATATTGAAGACCCACAAGGTACATTAACCATTCAGCAGGCCAGCAGCCCGGCTTTCAGCAGCAAATATCAGGTACCCAAAAACTACTATGGAGTAAATTATAATATCAAGTCGGTTTACTGGTATCGCATCAAGCTCAATGTAGAAAACTCCGGCAGTGGTATGTTCGAGTTTTTTGATCAAACCATTGACGATATTACAGCATATTTACCAGTGGGACAAGGTGGTTTCATCTCAACAAAAGCAGGTGCCAAGTATGATTTTACCAAAAGGCATTATCAGCATAAAAACTTTGAGTTCCCTATTAAAACACAAATGGCGGGGCAGCACATTTACTATTTCAGGGTACAATCCAGCCAAAACGCCAATATTATTATTGTATATCGCACTATTGAGCGTTTTATTCAATACGCCTTGACCGAGTATTTAACCTTCGGTTTTTTTTACGGCATGATCATGATCTTCAGTTTCCATAATCTGCTCATGTTCATCGCCATCGGTCGCCGGCAATACCTGGTTTACGTGTTGTATATCTTAAGTGTGGGGTTGTACGAAATGTCTGTCGATGGGATAGCCTTCCAATACATCTGGCCAAATTACCCGGCTTATAACGAGTTCGCTTTTGGTATTCCATTATTTGCCATTAGCATCTTCGCGCTCATTTTTACCCGAGAGCTTTTGCATGTTAAAGCCAAAGCACCAAAGCTCGATCTGCTCATCAAAGCTATGCTAGGCTTACGGGCTGTATTTTTTGTGGTTTGCTTATTTCATACTAACCTGTTCAGCTATAAAATTATTGAGATCATTCCGCTTACAGTAGCCTTTGCTACGGGTATTTATGTGTGGAAGAACGGCTTTAGGCCGGCACGTTTTTTTGTGTTGGGATACGCGTTTTTATTTACCGGTTTCGTTATTAAAATAATGTGCGTATATGGCTATGCCGAGTTTTTACCCGGTGTAATTGGTCATTACAGTTTAGGCTTCAGCTTTATTTTGGAGATGGTATTTCTCTCTTTCGCTATAGGCGATCAGGTCCGTATCCTTAAAAAGAAGAAAGAAAAGGCCCAGCTAAAAATAATGGAGCAAATGGCCCTTAACGTTAAACTTAAAGATTCGGTAAACCACGAGCTCGAGATCCAGGTAGATAAGCGCACCAGGGAAGTTGTACTCAAATCGAACGAGGTGTTCGAAAAATCTGCCATTATCGAAGCGCAAATGGAAGAGCTTCAGCAGAAGAACCTGCTGCTTGAAAAGCAATCCGAAGAGATCTCACGGATGAATGTTCTGCTCGAAAAGGATAACATCAGCCTTAAATCGAATATCGAAACGGTTAATACTGCGCGCACCATGTTAACCGAGCTGAGTTTCGAAGAATTCAGCATTAAATATCCAGATCAGGAATCCTGCTACAAATTCCTGTCGGAACTGAAATGGGAAAAAGGATACAAATGTACCAAATGTGGTAACGATCATTACTCGGTTGATGATGTTAAGTTCAGTCGCCGCTGCACCAAGTGCCGCTATGTAGAATCGGCCCTGTACAATACCATTTTCGAGAACAATAAGATCCCGCTTAACAAAGCCTTTTATTTGGTTTACCTTATGTATTTTAACAAGGGTACCATCTCATCACCCAAACTATCCGAGAAGCTCGAGATCAGGCAGAGCACCTGCTGGGCTTATTCCAACCGCGTTAAAAAGGTAATGGACGAGCGCAAAAAAGAGCTTAAACTAACCAGTAAATCGGGATGGAGCTCGCTTATCTTGAAGTAAGATTAAGGATAAAGGTTTAGCCGATAGTTGTAAAACCATTAATTCATATAAATTTGCATTATAAATGCGACTATATTAATATGCGTTCAATTATCCTGGTTTTATTTGCGGTACTCATTACCGGCCTTAGCGCCAGTGCCCAGCAGGATACCATATTAAAAGCTTATCGCGATACTACCTTTGTTACTGCCACCGATACCCTGCATAAACCCGTTTTAGATACCATACCGGCATTAATTAAAATGCCCGACTCATTACGGCACAATCAGTTTATTGATACCCTGCTTAAACGTTTCGCTTTTGATCCTTTTTTGTTTAACAGTCATAGTTTACTACAACAAAAACTCCGGATGGGCCATGAGCGCCCTTCGCGCGATACCTGGGTAATATTTGTAATCCTCACGCTGCTTATTTATACCGGCATCATTAACCGCATTTTAAGCAAGGATATTTACAATGTAGTACTGGGCTTTTATGCAAAATCGGCTTTTGCCAAATTAAGTAAAGAGGATAACCTGCTTACATCATGGGCGTTCATCTTTTTGTTCCTGCTATTTGGTTTTACCATGGGCATGTACATTTACCAGATCATTAAATATAACGATAAGGCTTACTCTATTAGTGGTATCCAACTATTCCTGGCCTGCTCGGTTTTGGTTATCGTACTGTCGGTATTAAAAATAATGCTCCTCAGGGTATTGGGTTTTATCTTCAACATTCATAAACATACCCGCGAATATATCTCGGTTTTATACCTTACATACTTTAATCTGGCCTTTATATTTTTGCCGGTAATTATTTGTTTTAGCTTATTTCCATCATCTTTAACATACTATTTATTAAGGTTTTCGCTTATAACTATTGGTGTTATCATACTAATTCAATACGCCCGCAGTATTCTTAATATCATTTCTAATTTTCAGTTTCATAAAATCTATTTATTTATCTATCTTTGTGCCCTCGAAATTTGCCCCGTCTTGATAATTATTAAGGCATTGAATTTGTAAGATAAAAGAGAGTAAAACTGTATAAATTGGAAGATAGAAAGAAAAAGGTTAAAAGTATATTGGTTACTTTACCGAAACCGGATACAGACAAAAACCCTTACGCTGAATTGGCTAAAAAAGCAAACCTGAAAATCGATTTCAGAAGCTTTATCCATGTTGAGGGAGTTTCTGCAAAAGAATTTCGTAAAGAGCGTATCGTATTAGCTGAATACACTGCTGTAATTTTCACCAGCCGCAACTCTGCCGATCACTTTTTCAGGATCTGCGAGGAAATGCGCTTTGAGGTTCCGGCCGAAATGAAGTACTTCTGCTTATCAGAAACCATCGCTCTATATCTTCAAAAATACATTCAATACCGCAAACGTAAGATTTTCTTCGGTAAACAAACCGCCGCCGATCTAGCCGAGGTATTGAAAAAGCACTCCAGCGAAAAATTCCTTTACCCATGTTCTGACGTAGCTGCCGAAGAAACCCAAAAGTTTTTGCTGGATAACGGCTATAACTTTACTCCTGCGGTATTGTTCCGCACCGTGGTAAGCGATCTTTCTGATCTGGCCGATGTGTTTTATGATATCATCGTTTTCTTCAGCCCATCAAGCATCCAGTCTTTATTTAAAAACTTCCCCGATTTTAAGCAGAACAACACACGCATAGCAGCTTTTGGCGCAACAACGCACAAAGCCGTTTTAGAAGCCGGCCTGATATTGGATATACCAGCTCCAAGCCCTGCCGCCCCTTCCATGACGATGGCTATAGAACAATATACCAAACAGGTAAACAAATAATTATAATTATTTAAAACATTTTTTGGCGGTTATTGTAACCTCGGGGCATATTTTGCCGTATAAGCTTTCAAAAGAAAGTTATCACACTCTTTTTTCACTCTTTGACATACATTTTAATACAAAATGTCGTTATTGAAAAACCAATACATTTTGGTACCAAAAAAGTTTTTGGTACTGAAGGAAAGTTTTTGGTATATTCGGAACGTCATGTATGTGATAATTTAAATGGAGAATGCATTATAGAATGAAATTATACTATTTCATAGTTATTATTGTAGCGGGGATAGGGTTGTTTGGTTGTAATACTAATCATCGTGGCGAAGTAGTAGGGGTGTATCAGCGCAGCTTTAGGGCCGAGGTTCCAACCGGGATGGCTTATATTCCTGCGGGTACATTTTTGATGGGTCCTGTTGATCAGGATATCACCTTCGCCCAGATCGGCGATAATAAACAAGTGAGCGTTCCGGCATTCTATATGGATGAATACGAGCTTTCAAACTCCAAATACAAGCAGTTTGTAAACTGGGTTCGCGATTCTATCGCCATCACCCAATACCTTAACGACGATAAATACTATATCCATCCTAAAGGTGCCGCACCTTCAAAATCATCAACAGCACGTAAGTATATCGATTGGGATTATGTAGCAAAGCATCCCCCATTCCGTAACAGCAA
>Ga0116227_10016484_pt1 | contig 10593 bp, 4 predicted proteins | sample S1TSphgellanicum_FD_89693 | JGI IMG/M metagenome (GOLD analysis project Ga0116227, IMG submission 89693) | Host-associated microbial communities from peat moss isolated from Minnesota, USA - S1T2_Fb - Sphagnum magellanicum MG | ecosystem: Host-associated > Plants > Peat moss > Unclassified...
AAACCACGAATATTCTATTAAAATAGACGGTATATGTGTAAGTAACTAATTTATTTAGTTATTAACTAAATAAATTAATAAATCAACAACTAAATAATTTAAAAATGAATAAACAAAAATGGCATACTTTTTACATCTAACCACATTATAAACTAATCTTAATATGAAAAAGAACTTACTCCCCCTACTATTACTTATAGTAATTAATAGTAATGTATTAGCCCAAACTGGGATTAATACTATAACTCCACAAAGCACATTGGATGTAAATGGATCTGTGCAAACCAAATTAAGATACATTACTTCAAGCGGAAATATCTTAAATGATGATCAGATTTTATTTTGCAGCTTAGCGTCTGGAGAACTTACACTTACATTACCAAATGTAAATAACCTTGCACAAGGTAGAAAGTACACCATAAAAAACGTGAATAACTCAAATGAACCTGATGTAAAAATAATTTCCTCAGGTAATCTTAACAATCTTAGTAAAAATGGCATAACGACCAACACAATAACACTTGTTGCTGGAGAATCTATTGAAATTATACGTACAAACAATACTTCTGGTGTTATATGGCAATGCCTTAGTGCTTCTGGAAAAATTACAGCATCCAGTGCTACAACTGTAGGAGATGTAAAATATAGTGCTTTAAAAGCTGATCACAATGGTTGGTACTTACTTAACGGTAGGGCAATAAATACTTTACCAGCAAAGGCTCAAGCAAGTGCAACTGCTTTAGGATTTACGACTAATTTACCCGATGCAACAAATAGGGTTGCAAGACAAGCTTCTAATTTAGCTATTGGTACTACAGGGGGTAGTAACTCAAATGCGGCTGTTACTTTAACACAAGCAAACATACCGAGATTTAGTATGACTGGAACGACATCATCAGATGGAAGTCACACTCACACTTTAACCGATGCAACAGTTACCCACCATTCCTACGCTGGTAATGTTACGTTAGCTGGAAGTGGAACAAGAGTCCCTGTCATTCCGACATATGTTACAGTAGGTATGGAGGCCGCTGGCAGCCATACACATTCTGTTACCGTTTTTTCCAGACCAAATTCAACTGATACTGCAACTCCAATTTCTCTAGCAACAGAAAATGCTTATTTTACTGTAAACACTTATATCTATTTAGATTTATAACAAAGTGCAGGGCTTTAGTGCTTAATTTTCAAAGCCCGCATACAATCTTGTAACGGGCTTTGAATGGTATTTATAGTGATATTGGCTTAATTAAATCTATACTGCCATCGGCATTGTGCTTGAGCTCGGTTACCTTGATGTTTCTCAGATGCGTTTTTCCGGATAATTGCGTATCATGGTAATAAATATGCCATTTTCCATTGAGCTCAATAATAGAATGATGCGTTGTCCAGCCTTGAACAGGATCCATAAAGGTTCCCTGATAAGTGAATGGGCCGTAAGGGGTCTCGCCAATGGCATAGGCTAGGAAATGTGTGTCTCCGGTTGAATACGTGAAGTAATACTTACCATTATACTTGTGCATCCAGGCGCCCTCGAAAAACCTTCTGTCATGGTCTTTAGTGAGCAGGGGCTTACCTGCTTCATCTAAGATTAAAACATCTTTTGCCGGACCATCAAAACTCAACATATCGGCACTCATTTTAGCTACTTTAGCACTGAGCGCAGGTTCATTTTCTTTACCAGAATCCGTCTTCGATCCATTGGTATCATATTTTCCATTTGTCCAGCGCTGCAATTGTCCGCCCCATATCCCGCCATAATACATATAAGAGATGCCATTGGTGTCCGTAAAAACTGCAGGGTCTATGCTGTAGCTGCCTTCAATTGGTTTTGGTTCTGCTTTAAATGGCCCTGCCGGATTTTTTGAGGTAGCTACCCCGATTCTGAATACATCCTGTTTGTCTTTAACAGGAAAGTATAGGTAGTAAGTACCGTTTTTAAATGCTGCATCTGGAGCCCAGAGCTGGCGGCCTGCCCATGGAATATCCTTTATGCTTAAAGCCACGCCATGGTCAGTTACCTTGCCATTTACACTGTCCATACTGAGGATGTGGTAATCGCGCATGTCAAAGTGATCGCCATTGTCATTTTCTGGAGTGCCAGCTTCTACATCATGAGAAGGATAAATGTAAATTTTTCCTTCAAACAGATGCGCCGAAGGGTCTGCGGTATAAATGTTAGAGATTAGTGGTTGGGAGAGGAATTTTGTTTTTTTTGTACTGTCCGTAATCTCCGTACCCTTTGCATTGGTGTGCTGCTGGCAGGCGGTAGTGCTTAGCATTGCTGCCGCAATGGCAAGGATGGAGTGCTGCTTAAATTTGCTCATCATTTTATTTTAGGTTTACATTAGTTTATTCGTTTTAAACTGCTTTTGAGTGTTTCAGGAGGACCGAGAAAGCTTGGTTTTAATCCACCAAGGTCGAGTACTAGTTTTTGAAGTACCACCCCAGGATCTACCATCCAATACTTTAAAGTGTGTTTTCCGGCTTGATCAAATTTTAAAGGTGTTTTAAAAATTTTGATGCTATTTGCAACGGATCGGCCCCAGGCTGCCTCTGTTTGGTAACCGGTACTGATATTGACCAGTACCGCAGGTTGATCATCGACAGATACCGCAAATCGCAAACCTTCTGTATTGGTAAAGTCTATTGTGGGAGACACGAAAGTGTGTAAGTTAAACGTCCCTGATTGATCTAAATAGATGTCATAGCGTAAATGCGGACTGTCATTAGCGGGTTTTTGAGGTGCTGCAGTCACCGGAACTGTAATTACTCCGGCTAAAGTTTTACCATAACCTGGGATCGTTTTCCAGGAAATGGGTCGGCTATTGACTGCTTTCGAATAATTTGGGGCTTCCATGGAAATGTATCCGTTTTGAGGGATAAATACATTTCCGTCTTTTTCATGAAATGATTTATTGTTTTGGGTATAAATGGGCAATATTATTTTGGCACCGTCACTTCCATCAATGATAACCTCACTGGATATTTTTCCTGCGGGTGCCTTTGCCCAATCTACATTCAGATAAATCCGCTTCTCCGTTTTAAGCATTGCTTTTTTCTCTTCAATTTGGATAAAGGCGGGTACTGTAATGCGATAGCTTAGGCTGTCAGTACCCGTATTGAAAAGCTCAAAATAATGACTCTGGTTGCTTAGGTTATCGAGTAAGGGAAAGGCTTGGTCAACCCGGCTTTTTCCTGTCCAACTTGCATCTGAACCTTCAATAGCCAGACCCAGTGTCGTTTTACTTACTGCAATTTTATTCGTCTGAGGTAGGATGTTTTGTTCGGGTTGCTGCCAGCCAGTATAACCGATATGGCTTTGATCCATGATGTGATCCCACTTGCCGGCAGCCATAATTTTGTTATAGAAATTGGTAATATCAGCATCCCTTTTAAATAAAGAATCTACTTGTTTAGCCAGTATATTGGTCTGTATCCGCCCCTGTTTAGCATACAGCTTATTTTTGGCAACAGTATAATAAAGTTCGTTGAGGTTGGCACTAGCCTCAACAGGGTGCAGGATCAACTGGTAATAGGCGTCCTTTCGATCTGCGGGCATTTGATTGTAGATAGCTCTGGCCCTTTTTTCTATGGCTTTATAGTCGCGCAGCACGCTTTCAAATTCCTGGTAATTAACCAGGCTGTAGGTGTTTTGATTCAGTAGTTCCGGTTTTACTCTTCCGTTGTATTTGGAATAGACATCTAATACATCGGCAGTTTCGGTAGCATAGTCCGTTCCGAATTGTTTGCTGCACCAGTTGATCGTGTATTGTTTTAGTTTTTCAGCGGGGATGGCATCTGGTGCCCAGGCATAGTCTAAAAAGAACTCGATGGGAAACTCCATTGGTTTTAAATCACCAACGTTTACAATCCAGATCTGATTGGCTTGGTAGGCATAGGCCAGGTTCATTTGTTCCCATATTTTTTGAATTGGATTGGTATTGATCCATTTGTAATTCCTTGGACCGCCCACATAATCGAAATGATAGTAAATTCCGTAGCCGCCGGCTCTTGGCGCTTCGTTTAATGCTGGGAGTTTTCTGATGTTCCCCCAGTTGTCATCGCAAAGGAGTAAGGTGATGTCATCAGGAACACGCATCCCTTTATCGTAATAGGATTGCACTTCCTTATACAGTGCCCAAATTTGTGGTGTTTTGTCTGCCGGTTTTCCGGTTACTTTGGTGATGATTTCTCGCTGATCTTTGACTATTTTCTCGAGCAATGCCGTAGCGGTACCTTCAGTCATGGGTTCATCGCCATCGCCACGCATGCCAACCGTGATGATCTGCTCTTTATCGGCAACTCGTTTCAGTCCACTCTCCCAAAATGCTTTCAATTGTTCCGGATTTTGATCATAATTCCATTTTCCACCTTCGTACCTTTTCCATTCATCATGTGCACGTGTTAAAGGTTCGTGATGAGAGGTTCCAATCACTATGCCATACTCGTCGGCTAAAATGGGATTCATTTTATCATCATCGTTAAAAGCACTTCCCCACATGGCAGGCCATAAATAATTGCCTTTAAGGCGAAGCACCAGTTCAAAAACTTTTTCGTAAAACTGGTGGTTGAAGCCGCCGAATTCTTTTTTGGACCAGCCTGATAGGGCAGGGGCCTCATCGTTTAAAAATATCCCCCGGTATTTTACGGCTGGTGTAGTACTCACATGACGGCCAGATAGGGCATAGAGTGTATTGCTTTTTTTAGCTGGAACGTCAGCCCAGTAATACCAAGGAGAAACCCCGATCTGGTAAGACAGTTCATAAATTCCGTAGATGGTTCCACGTTTATCGCTCCCCGCGATCACAAGCGCACTGTCTACACCTGGTATCGGATTTTTCACCACCTGAATTAAAGTAGTCTCCCAGTTTCCGGAAATCCCCGCCGGATTAATTTTATGGGTTTTAATCAACTGATCAATGAGTATACTGCTGCCAATGGTACCGATAATGACAGACATAGGCGCGGTTTGATCTGTGTTGAGGTTTACCGGTTTGCCTGTTACTTTTCTGATGTCATTCTGAAGGTCTCTTGCTGCTCTTAAGACGCCTTTCCATTCATTGCTACTGACGATGATGGTGGCTGTTTTTTCATGCTGTGCAATGCAGAAACTGCCTGGGACATATTTTTTAGAAATGAAAGGATCAACGGCGGCAGCGATACACCAGGTATTCAAGCAGGTTATGAAGGTCAAAAAAAATAGCGGGATTCTCATTTGTTCTTGATTAAAAAGTGTCTTAGCCAAAAATATAGATCCCCGCAGGTTGGGAGTTGTACGTTTGTGATTAATCGTGTAACAAATGTTTAATATCATCTTGATCGGCTGATTTTTTATGCCTTACGATACATTTATTGCATTAAAATCAACAAATGTGAAGGCTTTCCTTTTTTTAGGCTGGTAGCTTTGTGTCAGTTTTATTTAACTTTTTAGACACAAAAAAATGCGTATTATTTTCTCCTATTTGGTAGTGCTGATCACTTTTTTTTCAAGTGCGCGCGCTCAATTGACATTAAGGAACCCGATACTCCCGGGGTTCTATCCGGATCCAGCGATATGTAAGGTGGGATCGGATTACTACATGGTCACTTCAACTTTTGTTTATTTCCCGGGGATACCTGTTTTACACAGTAAGGATCTTCAAAATTGGCAGCAAATCGGCAGTGCAATTGATCGGCCATCTCAGATGGACTTTATGGGAGAGCAGGTATCCAGAGGTTTGTTTGCCCCGGCAATCAATCATCACAATGGAATTTTTTACATCACCTGTACAGATATTGACAACGGTGGAAATTTTATTCTTACGGCTAAAAATCCTGCAGGCCCCTGGAGTAACCCCGTATATGTTAAAGAAGCACGTGGAATCGATCCTTCTTTGTTCTTTGATGGAGACCGTGCCTACATGATTTATAACAGTGAGCCTCCGGAAAATAAATCATTGTATAGTGGACACCGGACGGTAAGGATTTATGAGCTTGATTTAAAAACATTGAGGGTGGTCGGTTCTGAAAAGATTCTGGTGAACGGTGGGGTAGATTTAAGTAAAAAGCCGGTTTGGATTGAAGCGCCCCATATTTACAAGAGAAATGAATATTATTATTTAATGGCTGCTGAAGGCGGAACCAGTGTAAACCATTCTGAGGTGATTTTTAGGAGTAAAGATGTACGTGGACCCTATATACCTTATGAGAAAAATCCAATCCTTACCCAAAGGGATCTTGATCCTAACAGAAAAAATCCAATATCTTCCGTTGGACACGCAGACTTGGTAGAAGGGCCAGATGGAAATACCTATGCCGTTTTTCTTGGAGTTCGCCCGTATGAGGGAGATTTTTACAATACCGGTCGGGAAACATTCATAGCACCAGTAAAATGGGTAGATGGCTGGCCGATCATAAATCCCGATCAAAAAGAGGTGCAGTACCAATATCAGGTAAATTGGAAAGAAGCGAAATTTAAAAATTCGCTGCCTGTCTCAGGGAATTTTGATCTCAAGATTCCATTTGAAGATAGCCTCAATCATCAATTTTTATTTTTACGTACGCATAATCCATCCTGGTATAGTTTTAAGAAAAATAAAAATGCGTTAACGATAGATTTACTCCCTGAAACTATTTTAGAAAAGGGTCATCCGGCATTTATCGGGAGGAGACAACAACACCTGGTAAGCTCGGCTTCAACCGAAATGGACTTTTCTGCCAAAGGTGACAACGAGAAAGCTGGGATCGTGATATTTCAAAATGAAAATCACTTTTACTTCATGTGTAAATCACGTGATAAAGGAAAGGATGTGATTCAGTTGTTTAAAGGCAATCCAGTAAGTAACAAAATGGATTTGCTTAAACACGTTGAGCTCCCTGATGCGCAAAAGAAAGTTTACCTCAAAATCAATTCAGAAAAGGATGCGTATTCTTTCTGGTATAGCTTAAAAGAAAATGAATGGAAGCCATTAGCAGATCAGCTTGATGGCAAGTATCTGAGCACAGCGGTTGCAAAGGGATTTGTTGGGGCTCTTTACGGACTCTATGCTACATCAGAGGGGCAGGTAAGTACCAATAGTGCCATTTATAAGTGGCTAAGCTACCAAGGTAAGGACAGTACGTATTAGGTGGTATTAAAGACTATCTCAAAACCAGAAAGGCCGGGAGTAAGCTCCTGGCTTTTTTTGTATTCCAGAATGCGATTTGAACTTATGTAGCCTAAAAAAAGACATTTGTTCCCTACAAATGTGCAAATAGTCCTTACTTTAGTTGCTATAACCAAATATCCCAGATTCCTAATATGCTAAACCGAACCGTTTTTACAATAGTTTCCTGTATTTTTTTGAATGTCGTTTGGAGCCTGCAATTTGGATATGCGCAACAGCAAAAGATAAATTTTACTGCGCTGAATTTGAAAGATGGACTGTCCTCCAACATCGTTAATGCGATTTTGAAAGATCGGTATGGTTTAATGTGGTTTGCTACGGAAGACGGCCTCAACAAATATGATGGAACAAATGTCACAGTTTATAAACAGAAATCTGATGACCCCAACGGTTTGCAGGCAAATGACATCAGGGCCTTACATGAAGATAAATCTGGGAATCTATGGGTAGGGAGTTCCGGTGGCTCAGTCAGTTTGTATGACCGGAAGAAAAATTCGTTCATCACTTTTCCAGCAAATACGGGGGAAGGCTTAAGTAGTGATGTCATCAGCAGCATTTGTAGCGATTATATGGGTAAAATATGGGTGGGAACTTTTAGTGGACTTGATGTACTTGATCCTTTAAGTAAAAAGATTAAAAAATTTATCATCCGATCTAAAAACCAGAATGTATTCCCATCTACCACTGTTAAATGTATTTATGAAGACCGGAAACACAGAATGTGGATTGGAACCAGTGCCGGTTTATATTTGTATAATAGAAAGAAAAACGCTTTTGCTTTTTTTCATAATGGTCCAAACCCGGCAAGTTTGGCTGGCAATTCTGTTTCTTGTATTGCGGAGGATAGTTTCGGAAATTTATGGATTGCCACTAATAATGGGCTGAGCATGCTCTCGGCTGATGCTAAAGAATTTCGGAATTTTAGGCACGATGCTAATGATTCCAATACGCTTTCAAGCAGCGCAATTTTGAGTCTGGCTGCAAACGAGGCGAACCAGTTGTGGATCGGTACGCAGGATGGCTTGAACATTATGGACATTAAAACTGGTGGAATTGCAAAGTATAAACCTGACTCCAGAGATATTTATAGCTTAACCGGCAAATCCATAAGCTGCATCTACATAGATCAGCAGGGAATCTACTGGCTCGGCCCGTTTCATGGTGGCGTTAACAAATACGACACCAACCTCAATCTATTCCACCTTAAGCAAAGTAATGTTTTTGATCCAAAAGGATTAAATGGTTCAGTTGTAACCTCTTTTGCCGAATATGGAAATGGGGAAATTTATGTTGGAACGGACGGTGGCGGGCTGAATTTGTTCAATCGTAAGACCGAATTGTTCAGACATATTTACCTTTCTTCCACAAATGGAAATGTATCAGGTAACCTCTCCATCATGACCATGGAAATGACCAGGTCTAAAAAATTGTATATCGGGACTTATTCAAAAGGTTTGTTTGTTTTAGATACCCGAACAGAGAAAGTTGCACAATTTAAAGCTGGTAGTAGCGCTGGTCAATTGAATTCAAATGATATATTTTGTATTAAAGAAGATAGCAAGGGGAAAATTTGGATTGGTACAAATGGTGGTGGCGTGAATGTATTGAATAAAGATAATCAGGTTATTATTCAATATGGTAAGAATGCAGATGGGATAAATAAATATCCAATTAATGATTTCATTAGATTTATTGAGGAAGATGATAATGGCGACATCTGGATTGGCTCTTATGGTTCTGGAATTGCTTTGCTTAATCCGTTTAGTCAAAAATTTACGTTATACGATAAAACAAATAGCAAGCTTCCTAATAATTTGACGATGTGTGTATTGAAAAGCCGAGATGGGAATATCTGGATAGGAACATTTAGTGGCGGACTAAGTCTTTTTGACCGTAAGAGAAAGCAATTTGTCACATTTTCTGAAAAAAATGGACTAAATAATGCAACTGTTTATGCAATAGCTGAAGATCGCCAAGGGCAAATTTGGGTGAGTACCAATAGGGGAATCAGTAGCTTTGACCGGAAAACGAAGAAGTTTACCAATTACGGTATTTATAATGGTGTTCAAAATAATAATTTTGTGCTGGGGTCAGGTTTCAGTTCTTCAGATGGAGAAATCTTCTTTGGTGGCGCTGAGGGCTTCAACTATTTTAATCCACAATATTTCACAAAGAATAGAAATGTTCCGTCTGTGCTTTTTACCGATCTTAAGATCGGTAATACTTCAGTAGTTCCATCTGTGGATGGGCCGATCAAGGAACATATTTCCGTAGTTAAAACTATTAATCTTGATTTTAAGCAAAATTTTACACTCAGTTTTGTGAGTGTAAACTATACTGCGCCAGAGCAAAATAGATACGCTTATCGGTTGGAAGGTTTTGATAAAGACTGGATTGAAGCTGGATCGACAAAGTCGGTATCTTATACCAATCTGGATCCGGGAACGTATATTTTTCATGTAAAGGCAAGTAATAATGATGGGAAATGGAATACAACAGAAACGGCGGTAAAAATTAATGTAAAGCCACCGTTTTGGCGCACGGCATTTGCTTATGTATTGTATGCATTGATCATTTCTGGTTCTCTACTTTATATCCGGCATCGTGGAATTCAGGAACTCAAGATGAAGTTTGCAGTAGTTCAGGAAAAAATGAAGGCGGAGCAGTTGAGAGAGCAGGAGCGGAAGGAAGCTATACGCTTACGTGAATTAGATAAGCTGAAAATTAAGTTTTTGACGAATTTAAGTCATGAGTTCCGGACACCGCTTTCATTGATTATGGGGCCAGTTGACAAGTTATTGTCGGAAAAAAAGGAAGTCGATACTACTGGGTCGTTAATGATGATTAAGCGGAATACCAGAAGATTACTCAACTTAGTCAATCAAATCCTCGATTTCAGAAAGATAGAGGAACATGAACTGAGGTTAAATCTTTCGCAGGCTGACTTTGTACTTTTTATCAAAGAAGTTTTAGAGTCTTTTAACGACCTTAGTGAACGAAAACACATTAAACTCGTGTTTAAAAGTCAACTGAAGTCCTTTTATACTTCATTCGATCAGGATAAAATAGAAAGGGTATTATTTAACTTGTTATCTAATGCTTTTAAATTTACTCCGATTGGTGGAACCATAGCATTGGAATTGGAGAAAAGCAACCAAATTGGAACAACTTCAGAATCGCTGTTAATTATCAAAGTTTCTGATACAGGGATCGGAATCTCTGCTATGGATAAAGAGAAGATATTTGATCGGTTTTTTCAAATCGATACTAGCGCCTCTATTCTCAACCAGGGAAGTGGAATAGGCTTGTCTATTGCTAAGGAATTTGTAAAAATGCATGGTGGCAGCATTACGGTTCAAAGTGAACCTGGACATGGAAGCAGTTTTATCATTCAACTTCCTTTCTCTGCGACTGACGCTATAGATGAAATTACCATAGATTTTTC
>Ga0116227_10016485_pt1 | contig 10593 bp, 8 predicted proteins | sample S1TSphgellanicum_FD_89693 | JGI IMG/M metagenome (GOLD analysis project Ga0116227, IMG submission 89693) | Host-associated microbial communities from peat moss isolated from Minnesota, USA - S1T2_Fb - Sphagnum magellanicum MG | ecosystem: Host-associated > Plants > Peat moss > Unclassified...
CACGCAGCCTAAAAGCAAAGCGATAAAGCCTGATAATGCCAGAAAGCGATTGACATCTTTAAATGATCTTCCGGTTTGTTCTTTGCGGGATTCAACTGTGTCTGCATCAAATCCTTCACTTTCAAGCTTAGTTTCGTGTTTTTTAACCCACTCATCTACACCTGAAGGATCATCAAATCTGTAGTAAAATTTATTGTTGATTCTGCTCCCAGTTTTAATCAGATTGGTTTTAGCCAGAAACTGCATGGGGATGTAAACCGTTGGGGCAACTGTTGCTGCTATCCCGGTTTGTCCGGGAGCCTTAACCAGCGTACCCAGAATTTTAAAACTGATGTCGCCAACTTTTAATGAATCACCAACCTTCGCCCCAAACTGTAACATCAGTGTTTGATCCACCAGTGCATCCTGACCGGATTGAAACTGATGGCCAGCTTCCACAGGAAGGGTTTCTAGTGTCCCATAATAAGGATAATCGCCTTGTAAGGCTTTCATTTGCACTAATCTGCTGCCGCCACCCTTTTTGAAATAAATCATAGAGGCAAAGGTTTTCTCCTGCGAGCGATCGTTTCCTAACGTATCAAGCATTTTCTGCATCGCTTTACTTACGCCCTTTCTGCTGTCTAAAACAAGATCAGCTCCGGTAAGTTCTTTTGCCTGTGCATCAATATCATGCTGTAGGTTATCTTTAAATGAATATACAGCTACCAGCGCCGCAATGCCTAAAACGATAGATGAAATAAATAAAAACAGGCGTGATCGGTTTTTGCGACTATCCCGCCAGGCCATTTTGAACAGCCAGGATAATTGGATACTTTGCTTAGGGAGCTTATTCTGCATAACCTGGATTTTCATCAGAAACAATCATACCGCCCTTAATTTTTATGGTTCTGCTGGTTCTGGCGGCAAGTTCCAGATCATGTGTTACAATAACCAACGTAGTACCAGCATCCTTGTTCAGATCGAACAGTAATTTTATTACCTTTTCACTTGTTTCAGCATCCAGATTTCCGGTAGGCTCATCTGCAAAAAGAATTGCTGGCTGGTTTGAAAAAGCCCTGGCTAAAGATACCCTTTGTTGCTCGCCACCAGATAATTGAACGGGATAATGGTGAGACCGATCAGCAAGGCCAACCTTATCCAATAAATCAAGCGCCCTTGCCTTGATATTTTTTGCACCACGTAATTCCAGTGGTACCATCACATTTTCTAAAGCGGTTAAAGTAGGTAGGAGCTGGAAATTCTGAAAAATAAAACCTACATATTGATTTCTCACCGCAGCACGCTCATCTTCATTAAGTTTTTCAAGCGCAATGCCATTAAGTTCTACAGTGCCGTTTGTTGCTCGGTCAAGGCCCGCACATAAACCCAATAGGGTTGTTTTTCCACTACCTGAAGGGCCGGTGATGGCCACGGTAGAAGCACGTGCTATAGAAAAATTAATCTGATTTAATACGCTAAGCTCATGCCCTGCACTCTGATAAATTTTATTAACGTTCCGGATATTTAGAATACTTTCCAATCGACTGGGTTTTAAGATTTGTATATGGATATTTGCCAAACATAACCGCACCTGATCTGTTAAGGTAGTGGTTTTAATTAGAGATAGAATTACATATGATGTTACGAAAACGCTTAACAGGCCTATTTGTTTTGGCAATGCTTTTTGCTGCCTGTGGAAATAAACAAAGCAAGGTAAATCAAGATCAAAATTTAGATTCAGTTAACCAAAGTGCTAAGGCTACTGATGCTAAAGTTAAAAATATACTTTTTTTTGGTACCAGTTTAACGGCAGGTTATGGTCTTGACCCTACGGAAGCTTATCCCGCATTGATCCAGAATCGGATTGATTCCTTAAAAATGCCTTATAAAGTAATTAATGGCGGGCTGAGTGGAGAAACCTCTGCGGCAGGAAAAAGCAGAATTTCATGGCTGTTAAAACAACCTATTGATGTATTTGTGCTTGAATTGGGTGCTAATGATGGTTTGCGTGGATTGCCTGTAGCTCAAACCACTAAAAACCTGCAAAGCATTATTGATAGTGTAAAAACTAAATACCCAAATGTAAAAATGGTGATGGCTGGTATGCAGGTTCCACCAAATATGGGGGCTAAATATGCTGAAGATTTTAAAAATATTTTTCCTAACCTGGCGAAGAAAAATGATATGGCATTGGTTCCTTTCCTTTTAGATAAAGTAGGTGGTGTTCCAAAACTCAATCAGGAAGATGGAATCCATCCAACCGCAGAAGGGGATAAAATCCTTGCAGAAAATGTTTGGGTAATCTTAAAAGATGTGATTGAACCGAAATAATGATAGGTTTAGATCAGCATCCAATTGTAATATTGATAGTTTGGATTAGATAACTAGATTTTGTGTATACTCTCTGTTACAATTATTCGTTTTTAGAATTAATTGGTAAATTTAGTTATCAGAATTTTTAAGCGTATGGAAGATCTAAAAAATGATACAAAAATCAACACATTTCTTAACAGAATCAAAGCTGAATGGCCAGGAGTGGTAGAACGTTTTGAGTTTAAAACTGCTTCAGTAATTTATGTCCACTTAAAGGAGGGCATATCGAGCGGAGAATTTTTAAGCAAACTTGCCAAAAAGGTAGAACGATTTGTCGATTTTAGTAACCCGATTATCCTTTATCACATAGAAAGTGATGGAATGAAACTCAGGTCTCATCCCATTAACTGGTACTCTTCTCTAAGACCGACGTCTTAATTCAGCCGAAAAGCTTTTCTTTATTTTTAGTATGGCAGGGTATTCCAGATTACTCCCGTCATATCAAGTTTATTTTTCTTTCTATCAGCCTTTCGGGTTTTAATCAGGCTAGGTCGTTTTAAACCACCTAGCCCTATGTGTACCCTCCGATACATCGGAGGGAATTAAAATCGCTATTCCCATCTTTCAGAGGGGGAGGTAAACACAGGCCGGGGTGTTGTAATACAGTTGTTAATTATCTGGTTCAGGTTATCATTGCCAATTCGCTACAAATAAATCAGTCGTCTGGTTACCAATGTCATAAGTTTAAAAGATTAAATTTTGAGTATTGACATGCTTTGATTTTTTTTGCGATTATTAATTTAAATAATTTAATGACATATTCTATTATTTAGAACGATTCTTGTTAACTTAGCCGAAATTGCTTTGAGGTTGATTACGCTTCAAGAATTTAAATCAAAACTATTTAGCTCAAAATGAAAAAAATCCTATTTGCCATTCTAACAGTGGCTACTTTTGTGGCGCAAGCTCAAAAAAACACATTTTTGGAGCAGTCCTTTTGGAAAGGAAATACAGACCTGGCTACCATAAAATCCGAAATTGAAAAGGGCAATAGCCCATCTCAATTGAATCAGATGTCTTTTGATGCCACTGTTTATGCCATTAATAATGGTGCACCACAAGAATCTATTATTTACCTATTAGGTCAAAAAGGCAACGATGCAAATAAACTAACGCATGATAGCAGAACCTATTTATTTTGGGCAGCATCGAAAGGCAATATTCCGGTAATGGAATATCTTTTAAAAAATGGTGCAAAGGTAGATCTTCAGGATAGTCATGGCTATACACCATTAACATTTGCAGCTGTTGGTGGTCAGGCAGATACCAAAGTCTACGATTTATTGCTTTCTAAGGGTGCTGATCTTAAAAAAGACCTGAATCATGATGGTGCAAATGCACTTTTAATCGCTATTGCAAATGATAAGAACTTTGCACTGACCGACTATTTTGTATCAAAAGGCTTGAGTTTAAACAGTGTTGATGCCAATGGAAACACGGCCTTTAATTATGTTGCAAAAAGTGGAAATATCGAATTGATGAATAAGCTGATTGCAAAAGGTGTAAAATACAATGATAACGCTATGATTATGGCTGCACAAGGCGGTCGTGGCGCCTCAAATGGCTTAGCAGTTTTTCAATATCTGGAAGGGCTTAAATTAAAACCTACTGCTGTAGGCAGTAATGGAGAAAATGCTTTGTTTTACCTTTCACGCAAACCTAAACAGGAAGAGGTGATTCAATATTTCCTTTCCAAAGGTGTAGATGTAAACCAGGCTGATAAAGATGGCAATACTGCATTTATCAATGCTGCCGGATTTACCAGAGATTTGGCTACACTGGAAGTACTTGCCGCAAAGGTGAAAAATATCAATCAAAAAAATGCAAAAGGTGTTTCTGCTTTGGCTATGGCTGTTCGCAACAATTCTGGCGAAGTAGTAAAATTCCTATTAGATAAAGGTGCAGATCTTCAGGTAACTGATCAGGAAGGTAATAACCTGGCTTATTATCTTTTCCAGGGTTATGGCCCTCGCGGGATGGAAGACTTTAATGCCAAACTGAAGGTTTTAACTGATAAAGGTTTTAATGTTGCTGCGGTTCAGCCCAATGGTAACTCTTTATATCATTTAGCTGTTGCCAAAAATGATCTGGCGTTAGCAAAGCTTGTAGCAGATTATAAAGTAGATGTGAACCTAAAAAATAAGGAAGGTTACACCGCTTTACATAAAGCAGCAATGACGGCAAAAGATACTGCGATGATGGAGTATTTAATTACTGTTGGCGCTAAAAAAGATGCAACCACAGATTTTAAAGAAACGCCTTATGATTTAGCGGCAGAGAATGAATTTTTAACCAAGAATAAAGTATCAATCGACTTTTTAAAATTATAAAATGAATAGCTTCTTTAAATTATGCCTGGCATTAACATTAGTGGTATCAATTCCTGCAATCAGTATCGCCCAAAAAACAACAAAGTATAAATGCATGGTGCAAATGACCAATTATGTTGGTGAAGGCGCTTACATTGCTGTATCGTTAATTGATGCTAAAGGTGCTTATGAAAAAACGCTTTATGTAATGGGCTCTGATAAAAAATGGTATCCTGACCTAAAAGAATGGCACAAAGCTTACAAGAAAAAACCAACCAATATCAGTGCAATTACCGGTGCCTCCGTAACGGGAGGTGACCGCAGTGTAACGGTTTTGGATATTGAAACTGATAAAATTAACAAAGGTTACAAACTGCGCTTTGAAACTGCTGTTGAAGATAATAAATACTATCAAAAAGATATCGAAATCCCCTTAACTACTGAAGGTTTGGCTGCTAAAACCGAAGGTACAGGATATATCAGGTACGTACGCTTAAGCACAAATTAATAAGCTTATTCAATGACAATATCCATCTGGAGATACAGCCACTTAGCCTTGGCGGTATCTTCTTTTCTTTTTATAACCCTCGCTTCCGTTACGGGGATCATCCTGTCTTTCAAGCCCATTACGGAAAAAACCGAGTCTTACCGATCGAAGGATTTCGATAAATTAACAGTAGCTGAAGTTATTCCTCAACTTAAAAAATCATACACTGATATTGGTGAGGTAACCATAGATGCCAATCAGTTTGTGGTGGTCAATGGAACAGACCTTCAGGATCAATCTGGAAATTTCTATGTAGATCCGGCAACAGGAAAATCCTTAGGAAAGGTGGGTAAGGAAAATGCATTTTTTCAGTGGGTAACCACGCTGCACCGCTCTTTGTTTTTACATGAAACCGGAAGGATTTTTATTGGACTAACTGCTTTTTTTCTATTTTTAATTGCCACTTCTGGTACCATACTGATCATACAACGCCAGAGAGGCTTTAAAAAGTTTTTCGGTAAAATTATAAAGGATGGCTTTGCACAATATTATCATGTGGTATTGGGCAGATTAATGCTGATTCCGATCATCATCATATCTTTAAGTGGTACATTTTTATCGCTGCAAAGATTTGGGATCATTAAGGAACAAAAGATTACACATAAAGTTGATTTCGATGCACTTAAAACTGTTCCAAAAAGAACGGTATCTGATTTTAAGGTATTCAAAAACATTCCCCTAAGTGAGGTTCAATCCATTGAGTTTCCTTTTTCTGAAGATGTGGAAGATTATTTTACATTGAAACTTAATAACCAGGAAATTACGGTTAATCAGATTACAGGAGAAATTCTGACCACACAGCCGTATTCAAACGCCACACTACTGAACAACCTAAGCCTGGATTTGCATACGGGGAGGGCCAGTGCTGTTTGGGCCATCATCCTGGCTATTGCTTCGGCTAATATTTTATTTTTTATTTATTCAGGCTTTGTGATTTGGTGGAAACGCAGTTCAGGCAGGATTAAAAATAAGTATAAATCAGATCAGGCAGCGTTTATTATTTTGGTTGGTTCAGAAAATGGAACTACTTTCCGATTTGCCAGGGCAATACATGAGCAGCTATTAAAAAATGGCAAAACCTCTTACATTGCTGAGCTAAACGATTATAAAATATTTCCAAAGGCGAAGCAATTATTGGTTTTTACTTCTACCTATGGTCAGGGCGAATCGCCAGCAAACGCTGAAAAATTTAAGTCTTTACTAGAAAAATATCCACAAAGCCATACCATAGATTTTTCAGTAGTGGCTTTTGGTGCCCATGCCTATCCAGATTTCTGTAAATTTGGTTATGAAGTAAATAATCAAATGGCCCACCAATCTTGGGCAAAACCATTACTTGAAATCCATACTGTTAATGACCGCTCACCTGAAGATTTTAATAAATGGGCTACTTTATGGGCACAACACTCAGGTTTGGAACTCAGTCCAATATCTAAATTATTAGAAGCAAAACCTATTAAAAAACAGCAGTTTGAAGTAGTAGGAAAGACGGTTTTTACAAATACTGAAACCTCTTTTATCATTCGTTTAAAGTTGAAAGGCAGAAAGCGGTTTACTTCGGGTGATTTGCTTGCCATTTATCCAGCCAATGATCATCGTGAAAGACAATATTCCATCGGTAAAATAGGTAAGGACATACAATTAAGTGTGAAATTGCATGACGGTGGTCTTGGTTCTGGGTTCTTGTATAACCTGGAAATCGGTCAAGTGTTAAAAGCTGTAATCATCAGAAACGAGCATTTCCATTTTCCTGAAAAGGCAAAAACAGTGATCATGGTATCAAATGGTACTGGTATTGCCCCATTTCTAGGTATGTTAAACCAACACGGTGAAGGCAGAAATATTCATCTCTATTGTGGCTTTAAAGATTCCGGATCTTTCGCGATTTATGAAAAAGCATTGCAGACAGAACTTTCCAAACTGACTAAACTAAATATTGCCTACTCCAGAGCAGGTGAAAAGCAATATGTAAAAGATTTGCTGGCTAAGGATGCTAATTTTATCTATGAAGCGTTGAATGATGGCGGTGTATTGATGCTTTGCGGTTCACTGGCGATGCAGAATGATGTAATTGATTGGTTAGAAAATGCCTGTCAGCAATCTTCAAATCAAAGCGTTAGTTTTTACCAGTCGAGAGGGCAGATTTTAATGGATTGTTATTGAGTAATTTATTATTTCGACTTACGAAGTTTCGGTGGGATAGTGTGTAAGGAAAATTTCGTCAGTCTCAAATGGATGTCTTACGCTTTAGCTTTGGAAACTGGAGAAGTTCTGCCACACTTTAGGCCTTTGAAACTTCGCAAGTTGATTTTTCGACTTACGAAGTTTAGGTGGATGGTGTGAAAGGAAAACTTCGTCAGTCTCAATGGATGTCTTAGGTTTCTCGTCTGAAACTGGCGAAGTTCTGCCGGGCTTTTGGCCTTTGAAACTTCGCAAGTTGATGTTTCGACTTACAGCTTCTTCCTCCATTTTTTTATTATTTTATCACTAACATTATCAGAATGATAAACCTGGCCATCATCACTAAACATGATGCAGCTAAATTTTGGATACTGATTGATAAACTTTAAACCTGCATCCTTCCCTAAAACCATCATAGAAGTACTAAAACCATTTGCGAGTTCGGCATCTGGTCCGAAGACGGTAACGCTGGTTAAACCTGTTGCAGGGTAGCCAGTAACTGGGTTGATAATATGTGCATACCTTTTTCCATTAAAGACGACAAATTTTTCATAACTACCGGAAGTAACTACGGCACCATTTTTTAAAGGGACTATAGCGTATAAACTATCTTTGTGAAAAGGGTTGGTAATCCCGATGGTCCAATAATTACCTTTAGGATGTTTTCCCCAGGTACTCATATCTCCCGATCCATTTACAATTCCAGCTTTAATGCCCTTCTTAAGCATCATATTTCGACAGCGATCAGCGGCATAGCCTTCTCCAAGCGCACCAAAACCAATTTTCATTCCTTTTAATTTGAGAAAAATGGTGGAGTTGACGCTATCAAGAATGATGTTTTTGTAGCCAACTTTTTCAACTGATTTTTTGATGGCTTCAGCAGTAGGCATCTCTGTCATGGAGCCATCAAACTTCCAGATTCTATCCATGGCTGCAAAACTAATGTCGAAAGCACCACCTGTAATTTTCGATAGGTTCAACGCCCTTTGGGTTAAATCAAATACTTCTTTATCTACCTTAACAGGTTTGATACCCGCATTGCTATTTACCTGTGAGATTTGCGAGGTAGGTTTCCAATCAGAGATGAGGTATTCAATTTTACTGATTTCCTGAATTACCGTATCAATATTAGCCTCAGCAGTTTGTGCATCTTTGGCGACAATGGTAATCTCAAATTTACTTCCCATCAAGAGTGTTGTTCTTTTTCTTAAGGTCTGTCCGAAGGCAACACAATTTAACAACAGGAGGAGGGTAATCAGCTTAATTTTCAATGGGTGTTTCATTTGGTAATTGATATTCAAATTTAAGAAAGCAATTCTGGAAACCATATATCTAAAACACAAAAGGCCTCAAAGCATTTTAAACACTTTGAAGCCTTCGAAATAATTGATCTATCGATTAAAATTTATAAGATAATGTAGTCATGAACTGGCGTGGCGGAATAGGGTTCACACTGTAGTTTTCATGAACGAAATAATTTAACTCATTGGTGATGTTTGAAATTTTAGCAATCAAAGAAAGTTTTTTCCAGCTGTAACCGGCAGAGAAATCAAACGTAGTAAAGGCACTTAACGGAATCAGCCTGCTGTACGCCTGAATTTTAGAATCATTGTATCCGCCGTTTCTTGCTCCGGTATAGTAAGCAGAAGCACCAAGTTTCAATCCTTTCACACTTCCTTCCTGAAAGGTATAAAATAACGTTCCGTTTGCTGTATTTTTAGTAGAACCTACTAAACGCTGGCCTTCAATAATGCCACCTAATGTAATGGTTCTGGTTGCGTTAGGCTGTGCTGTTGTTGGCGCCGGAACGGTATAAACTGTTTTCTCACGCGTTTGCGTATAGCGAATATAGTTGTAACTATAGCCTGCAATAAAGTTTAAGCCTTTTACAATGGTACCAGTGATGTCAAGTTCCAAACCATCGCTTAATGTTTTTCCATTGAGTTCTTTAATGTTTGCATCGCCATTTGGAGCACCCTGAGCATTTAAAAGTGCTTGCTGTGCAAATTTATCATTTGCAATTCTATATACGGTTAAGTTAACAGAAAGTCTGCCCTTGAAGAGATCATTTTTAACTCCAGCTTCATATTGATCAACTGTTGATGGGTCAAGAGGAGCAAGGTTAATGTCGGTACCCGTATTCTGAATGAAGTTGCTGGCATAACTTGCATAAATTGAAGTTGTTTTTAATGGCTGATAAATTAATCCAAATTTTGGCGTGAAAGCACTTTCTACTTTCGATTTGTCTAAGTTGTTTACACTGAGTGTTTGTACACCTGTGGCTAAATTAGTTGAAACCGTTCGCGGTGTTTTTTGAAAAGTGTAACGCACTCCGGCAAGTACTTTAAACTGATCCGTGATAGATACTAAATCTTGTGCAAAAGTACCCATACGATACAATGGTGCAAAAGTTTGGGTGATCATGTTTGCGGTCGGCTCGATTCCTGATCCAAAATAAGTAGCTGGATCCAATAGGTTAACATTTCCATAATTGAACGTAGCCAGGTTATTATTAAAAGTGAAGCCACCGCTTGTGGTACGAGACTGGTCTGCATCTGCACCAACCAATAAGGTATGGGTAACACTTCCGGTTTTAAAGAAACCATTCAGGTTAATTTGTTCATTGTAAGTAAATTCCTTTGTTTTAGAACGGGTAACGTTACGGGCTGCAAAACCATATGGAAGAGGATTGCTTGCCACTCTGGTATCAGCAAACGGACGCTCGGCACTAAAGTAATTCCGGTTGTAAGATTGAAAATTGGCTAAAACATTTAACTTCCAGGTATCACTAAACTTATGATTGATGTTTAATTGTGAGGTTGCCGTGTTTGTTTTGTTATAAGCCCATGGCGCATTTACGAATGTGCCGCGACCAATATCAACGATTTGATTTTCAACCGTTCCAATTCCGAAATCTGGAGTCATGTCACTTTTTAAATAATCCCCTTGAAGCAAAATGTCTGTTTTATCACTGATCTTATAGAGCAATGAAGGGTTCACATAAATCCGGTTTGATTTTACAGAATTTCTGAAACTAGCTGCATCTTCATAGGTGCCAATTAAGCGAAATGCCAGTTTTTTAGATATTGGTCCGTAAATATCCGCTGTGGGTTTGTACATGTCGTAACTTCCTGCACGCATTGATACTTCGCCACCATACTCAAACTTAGGTTTTTTGGTCACCATATTAACCACTGCACCACC
>Ga0116227_10016488_pt1 | contig 10591 bp, 9 predicted proteins | sample S1TSphgellanicum_FD_89693 | JGI IMG/M metagenome (GOLD analysis project Ga0116227, IMG submission 89693) | Host-associated microbial communities from peat moss isolated from Minnesota, USA - S1T2_Fb - Sphagnum magellanicum MG | ecosystem: Host-associated > Plants > Peat moss > Unclassified...
GTGGGGGGGGGGGTGTGGGGGGGGGGGGGGGGGGGGGGGGGGGGGGGGGGGGCACTATTTGTTTTAGCCCATTTTAGGGCTTTACGTTCTATAACTAGTCATTTCCCTTCTTGTCTATTTCCATCCATTATAGATGATGCTCACATCATAGGTCCCCCTTCAGTTGTATCATTTGCCTATGAACATTTAAAGACCAAACTTTATGTGATAGGTCTTTTCATCCAACCTTAGAAATGTGTTGCATGGTCACCTTCTAACCTATCGCCAAACTTTAACACCCCATCCTAGTTTACCACCCCATCTAAAAGAATTAAAGTCTTGGGGGTTTCATTAGGCACCTTAAGTTTCACATCATCCTTCATCAAAGGTGCCATGTAAAGAGATGTTTGACATGTGGACTTTCTCCTTAGAATGGGTGATGTTCAGGTGACCTTTGGAATTCTAATTCGTTGTTTTGTGCAACGCCCATCATATCTTTTATAATGCACACCTCCATCTTCCACCTTCATGGAATCCTTTATTTCCTTTGATTTTTCCTTCCATAAAATGCTTGGATGCCTTTTGGGTCCATGATCCTTTGATAGCCTAGAAGGACCTTTAGCTCGTAAACAAGCCTTCTTCCCAATAACTTTTGGTGGCGTCAGGCACATATTGACATTCATCATCACCCTAACAACTTATTTAAAAAATTGGGCCCTTGTCATTTTAGTCATAGTTGTTAGGTTTATGGTTGATCAACGTCCTTTCCTTTTTGAAGCTTTAGCATGAGTTGACAATAACACATTTATTTTCCAGCAACACTTCAAGGCGGCATGTGATCTTCTACCACCCCCAATTCGTGCGTGTCTTCTTCCATTTGAATAACTCATCAAATAACAAATGGTTCAATTTCAAGATTCCATTTCGGAGCATCTACACCATCATACCCTTTTTAACATGTTTTTTGACAGGACATCTAAAGCCCATCGTGTTTGAATTTTATCATGTTCTGGCTTAGGGGCAAATGTTTGGCTTATAACTTGACCAATTTTTTCAGTTTTTTTATTATCTTTTCCAATTTTTTGCATAACACTTTGTATGCAATTTGGACTACCCCATCCCTCAATTGCAAGCATCCCTTGATGTGTGTGCACACATCCCATTGACCCTATGGGTATCTACCTTTTGCATTGTGTTCATGGCAATGAACGCACTGGAACCCATGATGCAATTCACGACACTTTTGCCGCCATTACGCGAGATGCTAATTTCCATGTGGGATGAAAATAATTACATGCAATTCCTTTAACCACATTCAACTCCTCTCATTGATGAGTTGACATTATGTTTACCAAAAATGACATTTGCACCTTAGTCGACATTGTCATTTGCAATTCAACACGAGCAAATTTACTTCCCTGATCTTGCACAATTAAAATTTGTTGCCTTGGATGTAGCTCAAGCCAAGGAAAGGAGTTATCGCAACTAACACCCCACTAATTAATTCCTCATTTTAGCAATTGAGGTATTTGGTTGCTAACACAAACATGTTGATGTGTTTTTACACAACTATGCTAATGCCATTTGGAGCTTGAGGGGGACAAAAGGCCCTCATCTTTTTACCTTGGTCACTTTTTTTCGTCAAAACATTTCGATCACAATACAAAAGATGCAAATGTTTTCCATCTTAAATTGGGCGATAACCATAAGCTTAGCTATTTCCCAACTTCCACCCCTTCAAGACACACCTCCCATCACCAAAGCTGATCTATTGCAATTTGTTGGTTTTTGACATGTAAATATGGCCGACCTTCCATATGTGGTGAGTTATGGACATGCATAGATTTTCATAGCAACTTTGAACTAACTTGACGTCATGTCATTTCTCCCTTTTTCCTTTATTTTACTCCTTTGTATATTTCGTTAATCTATGATGTGTTTCTTAATAAAAATTTACAAGTTTTTAATAAAACATAAGTGTTAAGGATTGAATTATATTTTTTTCAAATACAAAATTAATTAATTTTTAATTCAAGTATTTAGTATTCTTGCTTTTACCCCTCAAAACATGAAAAAACTTAATAAAATACATTTAGACGTTTCATGAAAAGCTTTTGAAAACTAACAAATAAAAAAAATTGACCTATCTTCCAATATTGTAATTCTTGAATATGGTGGACTAATTAAAAATTTTAATGTTTAATTAGATTTTAAGAAGTGTACATTTGGATTTCCATTTAATTATTTTTACAAGAGAAATATCAAAATTAAAAAAATTAATAAAGTTTTGTTACATACACTAAGTTCAAATGTTTATTATTTGATGGCCAAAGAAAAAGAGGAGGAAAAAAAATCACATCAAAATCCAAAATTTTAAAAAATCTTCCTCTTTCCAACCATCCAACAAAGTAATAGACTTGTTGAAGAATATCTCACAACGAAAGGAGAAATTGAGAAAGATTTTTTTGATGAAATTATGAAAAATCCAAGATTTTAGACATTGAAAAAAGAGAAAATTTGAGGGATGCAAAGAGAAGTTTTGAAATTTTGAGAAAAGAAAGAAGAAGAAATTCAGAAGAAAAATATTTTAAGAAAAAATTAAGAGGAGGAAAGGAAATTGATGAATATCTCACAAGAAGATTTACAAAAGTTGTCAAAGGAAAAGAACAATTGAACAAGCAAAAAAGCAAAATTTGAACAAATTAAGAAAAAGAAAGATTTGAAGAGGTAAATTAAAAAGGAAAAGAATTGAAGAAGAATTTGAAAAAAAAGAGTTGTTAAAAAAAAAATTGAAAAGAAAAGATTTGAAGAAGAAGAAGAAATAAAAAGAAGAAATGATTTCCAAAAAGTCGACAAAGAGAAAACAATTAAAGAATGTAATGAGAAGCTTGAAAAAACATTGCAAAAAAGAAACATTTTTGAAGAAGTTGAGAGTACAAAAAGTTGTTGAGGAAAGAAAATTTGTAAAAGAAAAGTTGAGAAGAGAACAATTGGAAGAAATGTAGAGAATATACACCATATGCAAAGAACAACAACAATAAACTAGTACCTATAATATTATAATATTAGATTTAAGCAAGAGAATAACCCAAGTGACTAGCAATGGAACCCACACACATAAATGTATATTCATTTAACAAGAGTATACTTATTCTTGCAAAAGAAGAACAAAAAGCCTTTGATACCTATATAGTGTAAAGGTGGGAAACTTGAATTATTCTTGAATCATGTTAATTAAATTATTTTTCAAATCCAACTAAACTACTAGCTTTTAATTCATCTTGCACTTGGCATTCACCAAGCATAACTTTTCACCTTTCCTTTCTTGTGCATGCATCATTTGAACATGATGTTGGATATGAATTTAAATTTTGATCCATTAATAAGAATGTTACGTTTTTCATCCATTAATAGGAAGGTTACATGATTTTTCATCCATCAACAAGAAAGTTAGGCTATTGTTCTTGAGCTTCTAAATGGTAGGTAATGTAATTATGTCATTTGTCAATTATATGATCTATTCCATTCATATTATTCATGATCACTTGTTTTACCTCATTCACTTCATTTTATTCATCACACCCACATAATATTGTATTTTGTGCCATCAATTTGGCATACAACATGCAATGGATGAGACGAGGCTTTGCATACCCACCCCCTCCAATAGAAGCCTTGAAAGCCGGTAGATGGGATCAATTTTACACATCATATATATTAATTCACTTGGTCTGTCTGTGACAGTGACTCCGAACGGACAATGGCCACGGACAGTTGTTTGAAAAAAAAAGTTTTTTTAAAAAACCAAAAACATCAACCAAACATTGTTGAATAACACACCTGTGCATTATGCACAGGGTTCACACTAGTACCAATAATCCTCGTTACCACCCAAATCACTTTGAATTTGTACGAGATGTACAATTTGATGATAATCTCATACACATATATCATTCCCATAATACCATTTACAAAATGAAAATTTGCATTCACACCTTCACCCCTTTGCTCACATTGACCAAAATCATTCATGAAATCTGCCCATTTTTCTCTCACAATTTTTTCTATTTCCAAGCACAATTCCAAATCCTACCTACCAGCATTAAAAATTTACAACTCTGCTCTAAACCCTAAAACCCTAAACTCTAAACTCGATCCGAGTTGGAACATAATTAGAGAAAAGAAATTGAAGAATCTGATGCTGCAAAGAGATTCAGAAGCTTTGAAGAAGAAGAAGAAGAAAATTGAGAGAGAAGTTGTTGAGAAGAAAGAAATAATTGAAAGAAGAAGAATTCTCTGGTTCATTGAAAGTTGAGTCTAAGATTAAGAGTTTGTAAGATGATTTTGGAGACTAGTGTTCATCAGAATGATCAACAGATTTCAAAAATTCCCAGGATCTTGCACCAGCTCTAGACATGATGAATTTGCTGTCAAAGAAGTTTGGGAAGAAGAAGAAGAAGAAGAAGAAGAAGAAGATTCATGTACAAATATTGTGAGAATTCATTAATTTCTGGTACAGAGATCTGTTCAGAAAGTGGGAGCCAGAGTGCACACTTTGAAGCAGCTGATGATCCTTGCAGTAGCAGCAACAGGAACAGCAGCTAATTCCACAACATTGCACACTGGATCTTCAACCAGAAAAAAAGAATCTTGAAGAAGAAGAAGAAGAAGTTTCACTCATGATTCCTGGAAGTTCACTCTTCTCATGTAGGACGTAGTAATATAATTTCAATTCTAGCCAAGAATTGAAAATGAATTTGCAGTTGAATTACGAACTTTGTAATTACTGCAGCTGCACTAGCTGCTTGTAATTGATCATCATCCATGATGCGTAAGCTAGCTAGGATCGATTTCAACAAAATGTCAAGAAGGAATGATCATGCAACAAAATGTTTAGGAATTATTGCAGCCAGTTGCAGCTGCAGCTAGCTAGCTGGAGAATCAGTACTAGAGCTCAGCTTCTTGATGAGCTGCTAGCTAGCTAGCTAGCTAGCTTGAGAATCAGTAGTAGCACTAAAGCTCAGCTTGATCTTGAGCTGCAGGTAGCTAGCTAGCATTGAGGAGCATTGGACGTTTGAGCTGCAAAGGGTCCGGGAGTTCCAGTCCATCCTTCCAAGCACTGGAACAAGGGAGCAATGAGTTTGCCCTGGCAGACAGCGTCGTAGACTTTCTCGATCTCTTGACCAGGGGAGATAGGACGTAAGCCGGAGAGTAATTGGGTTCCGAGCTCGGAGCGGATGAATTTGTAGAGAGGGTAAGTCCGGCAGTCTTGGATCCTGTTGCGTACTGGGCCGCCGGAGTAGCTGCCGTGATCATCGGAACTCGGTTTGTCGTTGTTGTCGTAAGCTTGGCGTACTAGTTGTAAACTGGTACTCAATCGTGTCTTGAGCTCTTCCTCGAAGATGGAGATTCTGTGAAACACGGAAGTGGATTGGTCTTTCTCGTTGTTAGGATTGCTGAGTGCATGCTCTGCTAGTACTTCTCTCAGCTTCTCCATCAATGGATAGGTTTGGTTCGTCGCATCGTCCGCGTACGTGAACACGGGTTGTCGCTCCACCACTCGGAGAAGATCCTTCTCGCAAAAGCGTGCAGGTAGTAGCTCACCATTGCTGCCTGTGAAGAGTGTCATCTTTGCTACTTGGGTGACCACTTGCTTCACCGTTGTCTGTAGCGTCTCTTCCACATGTCTTAGATCCACTGCCTGGCAAAGAGCAATCAAGTAACTGGAGCTCATGAGCTTGAGAATCTCTACAGATTCTTCTGTTTTCCTGGCGGAGACAAGTCCCAATGAGTTCACATCTTGATTATGTTGCTCCGCGCTTTGTACATGGGTAGTCACAGGGTTAGCGAGATAGTTGAGCTCTGAGAGATAAGAAGCCATGGCAATCTCTGCTCCCTTCATCCCGTAATCCAAGCTTGGGTTTGGTCCTCCGCTCAGATTTGATGGCAACCCATTGTTGTAGTAGTCATTTACAAGCTCCGAGAATTGAGCGAACATGAGCTTACCAATTGCGGCAATCGCCAAGCGCATGTTGTCCATGGATACGCCGATGGGAGTTCCTTGAAAGTTGCCGCCGTGAAGAGCCCTGCTTCCTGCAGCATCGATGATAGGGTTGTCGTTCACGGAGTTGATTTCCCGCTGAATGGAATGGGTGGCGTTGCGGATCACTTCCACCTGAGGACCAAGCCATTGCGGAGATGTACGCAGAGCGTAGCGATCCTGCTTCGGTTTCTTCAATGGATCAGTCTCGTGTAGCTTCGCAGCTGCTTTCATGTAAGCACTACCATCCAGAACCCATTCCATCACCGCCGCTGCTTCCATTTGTCCAGGGTGATGTTTGAGCTTGTGCGTTAAGGGATCAGTAAACTCCGGCTTGCCTTGCATCACCTCACAGAAGAGAGCGGAAAGAACTTCCGCCAAGATCACCAGCACATTGGCATCAAAGCAAACAGTCGATGCCAAAGCAGATCCTACCGCAGTCCCGTTCACTAAGGCCAAACCTTCCTTAGGCTGCAGCTCGAAGGGCTTCTCAACGCCAGCAAGTCTGAGAGCTTCTAACGCCGAGATTTCTTCTCCATCTTCGGTGATAGCTCGGGAGTTGGGTCTTGCAGTCAAGAGCCCAGCAATATAAGAGAGAGGAACAAGATCACCAGAAGCAGTGATAGTTCCTCGCAATGGCAACTTGGGTGTAACATGTGCATTCAGAATCTTCTCCATAGCTTCCAGAATCTCCCATCGAATCCCCGAGAATCCTTGCATCAAAGTGTTGGTGCGAACCAGCATGGCTGCTCTGGCGGTAGGAGCCGGCAAACTATTGCCCTTGCCCAACACTCCCGCATTCAGAAACCTGATGAGCTCTCGCTGCAGCTCCACTCCTTGTTGCGTGCGGCGATGGGAAGTGGCTCCAAACCCAGTCGTCACTCCATAGATGTCTCCTCCATTCATGATCTTGTTGAGAACCCAATTGGAGCTCTCGTCCACACGACTCTTGGCATTCTCCGCATCCAACGTTACTCTCACTTCCGGTCTGCGTGCCACTGCTGTGACTTGCCCTACTGTCAGATTCACACCCTCGATGGCTACTTCCCGCGACTCGAAGAAAGTCTTCACCATCTCTTTCACCTCATCCAAATGGTTGCCTTCCATTGCTGCCGCTGCCTTACCCCAGTTCAACGGATCCGCGGCCGTCACCAACACCGAATTGCCCACACAAAGACCATCATCCCCATGATCAAAAGCCGTCATGTTCGTCAAGCTACCCACTGCAGCCAACACTTCTTCACTGGCATCTACAAATCCATTTCCCACCTGCGCCATGACGGTTCCTGATTCTCTTCTCTTGTCTATCTCTCTATTTCGAGCTATCAATATGTCTGCTGCCTACCTGCCTATGCTGCTGCTGAATTCTGACGACGGGCTTAAGACCAGCTGCTGCTGCTGCCACGAGGATAGAATCTAGATCTGTTGCAAAGCTGCTCTGCATACATGTATGTCTATGTGTCTGCTGCCTGCCTGCCTATGCTGCTGCTGAATTCTGACGACGGGCTTATGACCAGCTGCTGCTGCTGCGGGAGGATAGAATCTAGATCTGTTGCAAAACTGCTCTGCATACATGTATGTCTATATGTCTGCTGCCTGCTGCTGCTGCTGCTGAATCTGAATCTGAAGATGAGCTAAAGAGCAGCAGAGGCGAGGATCTAGGATGCAGTAAAAGTTCTGTTGCGAAGTTCTGAGCTGCAAACAAAGAAGCGATGAGAGCATGAAATGCGCTGGGATTCTTATATTATCTCTGAAACTCATCAGCTACAAAAGCAGCAGGAGCTTGATGATTTGCAGGCGCTCATGCAGCGGGGGAAAATACTCGCGAGCGAGCGAACGAGGGAGGGAGTCGTGCTGGGGGAGAGGGGACGCGATTCCTGCAGTCAAGAGTCAGTGTTGCAAACGGGGTCAAGCGAGCGACCCGGACTCTTGCGCGAGTCTTGAGTCTTCACTACAACGGCGAGACGATGATGCAATGATCTCTTCTGCCCAACAAACTGCGATTACAAACAAACTGGGATGCAAACTGCGATACTGCGATACAAACTGGGACGCAAACTGGGATGCAAACTGCGAAACTGCGATGCCATGCAATGCGACTGCATACTACTGCCATCATGCCTGGGATTCAACTGCGATGTAATGCATTGCAAACCGGGATGATAACTGGGATGCAAACTGCGAGTTAACTGTGATGCAATGCATTGCAAACTGGGATGATAACTGGGATGCAAACTGTGAGTTAACTGTGATGCAATGTACTGTAAACCGGGAAACTGCGATGCAAACTGCAAAGTGGGATGAAAACTGGGAAACCGGTATGCTAAACTGCAAAAGTAGGATGAAAACTGGGAAAATGCGATGCAAACTGCTACCAAAAAGCAGAGTGACGGTCCAAAACACCAAATCCACCCCTCCAAAATAGATGATAAACAAGAAGAAAAAAAGGATGAAAATCTACAAAAAGTGGACCAAAAGTTTGGACTTTGGACTTTGGACTTGAAACGTTTGTTGGTCTTCTTCTTCTTCTTTTCAAACAACTTGACTCCAAAAACCAAACATTAGGGTTTCATTTTTTTGGGGCCATCTATTTCCGGAGTAACTCCACCATAGAAAAGGGAGGGGGCTATTCTTTAGTAGTTTATGGGCTTTTTTTTTTTCCCCTAGAATTTTATTCACTTAACCCCTACACACCACCAATACACACACAAAGAGTTGTACAATTTTTGGATGTTTATATATTATAACATTGGTTTTGATTTCTTTTTTATTAATTTAATTAACAACACTAAGAAATTAGGAATTTTATTTTTTTTAGAACTTTTTTTTTTTCAAGATGCAACCACATTTGAACCAACCCACAAAGAGGGATCATCGTGACACCAAAAACATGGGCTTGATTTTGATAATTTTATTAATGCCCTTCACATAAGTGTGTGTGTGTGTGTGTGTGTGTGTGTTTTGTTTTTGCTAACTATTTAAATTTTCTTACATACAAGTTGTAAAGTTGATATAAATCACCAAACTTTGTTGCAAAAAGAATTTATTGCACAAGAAGGAAAATGGAAAATTGGGGAGTACCTTACCCTAAGGTTAGTTTCATCACAAAATAGTGAAATGAAATTTTGTGAAAATATGAAGTTAACATGTTAAAAATCATCATAATTATCATAGGCTACATTTTGAAATAATTTCACTACTCATATCACAATATTCTAGTAGATGATGGAAAACATATATTATTTCAAAAAAAATTTAAAATTTTCATTTAAAATTTTTTATTCATTTTGTCAATGTGGAAACTAACCTTAGGCTATGGTAGTTGTTTTGTTGTGTGTGTGTGTGTTTGTATTTGAAAGGTTTGTAAAGAATGTCTCATGAGTGACAAATTACAAGTGTTTTGAATGCTCAAGCCATTTAATCTTTAATTGACAATTGACCAAAATAATCTCCATTCAAAAAATGGACCAACCTTTGCAAGCATGCTTCAAAGTCATGCAAAACGATGAAAAGCTGACTTAGTGGAATTGTAATCGCCTTCAAACTGAATGCTTTGATTAAAAGTTCTTATTTAAAAAATTGGATGAAAAATGAAAAATTGTCATCGTTGAAAGTTTGATTTTTTTGAAGTTTTGAACAATCTTCAAAATTACAAGTTTTAAGCAACTTAGATCAAGATGTTGTGCCTTGTTGTTATAAAAATTTGGTGTTGAATAAAAAGCATGTGGGGGGAAAAATGGGGGAAAAAAAAAAAAAAACTATTCAAAAAAGAGTTGAAATGAATAAATAATGAATGATCCTTAAAAAAATCTTTTAAAAAAACATTGATTTTCATTCTCTTTTTGGGGGCAATTGAAAATCTTGGATAGTTTGAGATTTTGTGTTCAATTCTTATTTTCAAAATGTTAAAAACATTGGGTAACAAAAATTCTCACTTGGCTTTCACATTAGTGTTGCATAAAAGTTGTTCCAAGCTTCCTATCATGTTGGGCAACTCACAAAGTTTCTTATAATAATGGGTAACTAGAGACAAGAAACTCTTATCAAAAGAGTGAGCCCAAATTCAATGATGTGTTTAGCACAACCCATATTTGTCAAATTTTGAAGCCAATGTTCCTAAACTAAATGTATATTGAGAGCAAGGTGGACCAAATTTATCATGCTTGACATTTAAGGTTTAAGATTGTTTTGGAGTCAAGGGGCAATGGGTGGCTAAGTCCTTTTACTTGGATCTATTTAATGAATAAATAATAGAATAACTATACACCCTATTGCATTGATATATTTTTCTATTTACATTACCTTTACTTGGTTGGTACATATTCCACACATGACTCGATTTTACTCAACCCAACTCAAGTTTTTTTTTCAATGGCAAAATTTCACCAAAAAATGAAGTGAATTCATTTTTTTAAATGATTTTGAAAGTTTGCAATCACTAAAAGTGAGAAAAAAAAAGATAAAAATTTCCAGGTCCATATATTTGGTTTTCATTGTGTAGCCAATTTTTTTTTTAACGAATAAGGACTTGTACTTTATTTATGAAAATCAAATTTGGCTAGATTTGGCTAA
>Ga0116227_10016489_pt1 | contig 10590 bp, 7 predicted proteins | sample S1TSphgellanicum_FD_89693 | JGI IMG/M metagenome (GOLD analysis project Ga0116227, IMG submission 89693) | Host-associated microbial communities from peat moss isolated from Minnesota, USA - S1T2_Fb - Sphagnum magellanicum MG | ecosystem: Host-associated > Plants > Peat moss > Unclassified...
GAGAGTGTTAGGAATTATGGGGGGTTTTTGTATGTTTGGTGTTTTTTTTTGTAGTTGTTTTTATTGGAGTAAAAAAGAGGGGGGGGGGGGGACTTCAAAGAATCCCAAAGTTACTACATTTCATTTTCCAAAGGGTCATTTTCAAAAGTGTAGTGGTGGGAGGCTTTTGGGGTTGAGGGACTTCAACAATTCGTAGCTCCAGTAAAGAATGATTTCTTTTCATGTGTAAGTATTTGGAGGGGGCGGGCTTTCCCTCATTAAAACTTCTGCTTCAACACACACATGATGACGCCTTGCTTACTCATAAGGTGCCTCTTCTCCTTCTCAAACTAAATCACAGCCCTTTAAAATTCTGCAAGATCTTTGTTCCAGACACCTTATTTATTCACAAGGTGCCTCCTCTCCTTCTCAAACTAAATCACAGCCGTCTAAAATTCTATGAGATTTTTATGCCAGATGAGGACTAAGGACCTCTAGGGGGTTGTTTTGGGAGTGTGCTCACCTCCCACCTTGCACAGGCCCTCATTCCCAGAATAGCCCCCTTCTCAAACCTTGCCCTGTGCATGACGAGGGCAGGGTGCCGCTTTAGTCCGTGCCCCCCAGAGGCAAATGTCTTTTACAAATGGTCTTCTTTGTAAAGACCTGAGAACCAGCCTTGAGAACCAACAGTCTAGATATCTTCAAGTCAACAGGGTCAGCTGGTTACAATTCAAAATACTTTGCTAGGAGGGATCTTGCTTGCATGCAAGATCAGCATGACTGGGGTTAAGACACAAAGGGGCTCTACAATTGTGCCTTTTGATGGGTTCCCAAATGACAAAGAAGACCAATTCTCTGGGCGCTGATTTATAGCACCTGAAGTGCACAACAGACTACAGTAAAAACTGTATGTAATATCTGGAAGTCTATGTGAGTTACCACAGGAACACAACTATGTGGCCTTTAATGCAAAGGCCCCATTTGCACTTGCAGGAAGGATGAGAATGAGATCATTTGCCATTTAAAACCTGATGTTACAAATTTGCCTACGGGTCATCTGCTGTTGAAAACATGATGTCACAAAATTGTCTAAAAGAACATTTGCCGTTGGAACCATGATGCCAAAATTGATGAAAGTTGTTTGCCGTAGAAGAGTGATACTCCCAAATCATCTAAAAGATCATTTGCCGTTGGAACCATGATGTCCTAAAATTGACCACCGCTTGTTTCGCTGGAAACATGGTGTTTTATGAATCGTCCATGATCATTTGCCGTTGAAAACATCATGATGTGTCCAAATTCCCTCTCGGTAGTATATATATCATGACAGATATTTGTGGAGAAAGGAGGGGATGGATTGATAAATTTAAGTGAGATGACAACTTGTGAAAGGTGAGGCAACTAACAGGAAATATGTATACATGTTTGCATACAAGTCTTTTGACTTGGAAGAAAATGAAACTTGCACATATTAGCTTCTCTAGTCTTGTTCACTTCTTTTGTTCTCTCTCTCTCTCTCTAGCCTAGTTCCTCCTCCTTTTAGTTTCCCAGCTTTTTTTCTAGTAAGTGTTTTAGAAGGTCCTGAGTCCTGACACTTGAAAGCAGGTGGTCCCAAATTCCACCTGCTCAACTAATTATGTGATCCAGGCTATGTGGAGAGACATACCAGTCTGGGTTGCATGGCAGAACCATATTCATGACTTAGAAAGTTTAGGCCCTCAAGTTGTGGGTTGGGAGGGGGGAATTGTTATATGTTGTTGCACGGACTACCTAGTCAATGCTTCTCCCAGTATGGGCCGTATGCCAATGGCAGCAATGGTAGCTAATCCTGGCCTACCTTGAGTTTTCAAAAGCACTTGTGGATCACTGTTTGGAAGGGGGAGTGGGGAGTAGGCGGTGGGGGACCTCTTTCCCTTCCGGACTCTTGGGATAAAGGTTGCTTGTGTTTCTTTTATAAAAAAGAATTTAAACAAAATCATGAAAATTTCTATTGTAAGCTATCTCACATTCCTTCCAGATTGGTACATCCATAAAACAAAACCAGGTGGCAACTGCCCAATGTACTATGGAATGACAACTGTCACTATGGATCCTACTCCTAAAACTCATTGTCATCATTTTTTACCTGGGCTAATATTCCACTTATGAATTGAGGATAGCTATAGAGGTGAAAGAAGGACAACAATTTGTCAAAGCGTATGGGATAAAAGTGAGGTGCTATGAGAACATGTTGGGGAACACATTCAGAATCAGGGACAATTTTTTGAAAATTCTTCCCCTCCCAAATTTAAAAGGAAAAAAAGCAAGGCACCTTGAGTGCATGCTTGGACCTTCCCATTGGCTGCATGAATTTCTCTTCCCAAAAGAGTTGGTCACCATTTTTGGCCTGGGGTACCCCTTGCAAAGAACACCCTACCTCTTGGTCTACTGTCACTATTTTTGGCCTCGACTAATAGCCCTTCCTAAGAACACCCTACCTATTGGTCCTTTGAACAAACAGGATCATATATTGATTTTGGGAGGGGAGGGGAGGTAGGGGGGAACAAAATTATTGGCAGGAAAATTCATGGATTAGTAAATCATAATGAACACCACCAGGGAAGACCTAACCCTAGGGTGAAATCGTGTCAAGTCGTCTGAATTTATGTAACTGCCACTCAAGGTATAATAAAGTATAAATGCCTGCAAGTGTGATAAAAGGAAATGGCTTCTGTGGTGAACTTCTTGGGGATTTGACTCACTTTTTAGGATTTTGCCTCCTCTTGGTGGGAAGTCATCTCATTTGTTATTTGCCTGTCACAAAAAAAAACCATCACAGATCTAGTGCCCAACAGCAACAACAACAAGGTCGGTGCTATTCAATGTAACTTGAAACTAGCAGAACCCAACAAAACAACAACTCGATCATGTGACCCAGGCACCCACCCGTGCACTAACTTATCCCTTTAAACCTTTTTTGACTCAGTTGTGGATGAACCATACTCCGGTGGAACCTTGATAACCCTAACTTCTACTTCCCACTCACATTACCTAAGTTTAACTACCCATGTAATTGGGTAAGTATCATAGGTATGGAGGCAAGGAATGCAAGTGGTTTCTCTGCAGTTAGTTTAGTAGGTGAGGTAATTGGTAGTTTAGTAGGTGAGGTAATTGGTAATTGGTAGATGCATGCGGATGGTTCGCAGTTAGTACACAGCTAACCAAAGGGTCACGGTAGTTATAACTCCGATCTAGATGAAGCCCAACCGATATCTGATGTCACCTTACAAGCTATCCTGTAAATAAAAAATGGTCCCATATAGGTAGGGATGACCATAGGTGATTACTAGGTACATAGATGCATGTACATGGTGGTTAGGAGTTAGGACATAGTTAAGGGCTTGTTTGTTTGTTTGGTAGAGAGTAAATCAGCAACAGAGGTAACCAACTCTGCCCTGCGCTACCATGGTGCAGCTAGGGATGTGGATGAGAGTGTTTTTCCCCTCCACCCACCATCATCCCTCATGGTGTGCTGATTGCTGTTGGTTCACTCTGGCCATACATACCTCATGCATACCTTGTACTTCATACATGAGTGAAAATGATTCCATTACATACTCTTCCTACTTTTCCTTTTTCTTTTCTTTTTTCTTTCAGAACTCTGTACTGCTATCCCCCAAAAAGTATCTGAAAACCAGACATCCAGCCAAACCAAGCATGCATGAAAGTCATACTTTCAAGGATCCCTCACATCTCATGGGGGTGAAGTAGTGGTCCAGACTCCAGACCATCCAGATGAGTGAGTGTTGGGCGAATACCAGGCTGGAACCCTTGTATATCAACTGGTACTGGTCTCAAAAGAACCGACCATTCTGGTGTGACCTGAGTCAAATATTACCCTCCTACCAGTGCCTGCCTAGTAAGAAAGAACTTGAGGTAATATGCCAGTTTAATACTATGGCTATCTCAGTCTGAATACCACATAAGTATATACCTGCCACACGGCAGCAAAAAAAATCAGCTTTGAACCCTAATACCAGCACGGGACTGGAAATGAATTCTTTTTTAAAATCCACTACCACACACTACCAGGCTGGTGTGAAAATTTTCATTAGATTCAAAACCACTGTCAACTGGTTTCTTTAAAAGTTGATACCCACCCAACACTGGTCCAGCCTCCAGGCCAAAGCACCCAACTGTGTCCAGTTTTTAGATTAGTTAGGAATAAGACGGCTGCAAGACAAATTATGTTCATCCACACAATTCTTATGCATCCATCCAAACATTATATTCTGTTTTTGGATTCTTCAAGAAATCAATGTATATATTGAGACACTAGTGTGGTAACTGCCTTCACTTTTCACCAGAAATATGAACCTAACATAGAGGAAAATAATAAGGATTTCCCACCAGTATATCCAACCATTGAATTAAATTATTGATGTATATCAACTTTCACAACACACCCTTTGTGGAACTGATGTGCTGGTTCTCATTACAAATTGTATACATGGATGTTGAACCATAGCCAAACAATATGGGATAAAAATGAGGTGCTTTGGGAACATCTTGGTGAACACATTCAGAACTTGGGGAACATTTTGGGAACCTGACGTGAATGCATTGGGAACATACCCCCCTCCCCCCCCCCTCTTGACCATTCCCATTGGCTGCATGAAAATTCTATTTCCAAAACTGTTTGTCACCATTTTCAACCTGAACTAATAACCCCATTATAAACTTGGGGGTGCTTATTAGTATATAAGCCAACACAAGTTTGCAAAGAGTTTGACATCCTAGCTGTGCTGCCGATCATGAAGACTGCAGGAGGATGATCTGCTAATAATAATCCCTGTAATCTTCCAATTCGAGCCTCATGTTGGAACTGGCCTAGAATCAAGCCCTAAACAGGAGGACTATGTGTTGTTGTTATATAGCTGTGACTTGCTTTAGCTCCCTCTTAAAATTAGGGCTGGCTGATATAGAAAACGCTTATGCTCACACGTCCCACGGTCCAAGGCAAAGATACTATGGTCTGTAATAATCATATAACTCTAGTCACTTCATCAGCAACCAAAACCCTACATTATGGACAGGCTTTTTCATTGGGGGAACATAGTGTCCAATGAAAGATCATCATATTATATATATATATATATATATATATGAGTCAAAGTTCAAACTGGCGAGGCTGATCACAGAAGGCCCTAAACCCTATGACTATGTATTGGTTCCAGTTCCAGTTCTGAAAATCAGACCCAGTTCCAGTTTGGTGTTCTTACAATTAAAACTGGAACGAACAATTCCTACATGCCAAAGTGGGTATCCGCTTAACATCAATTAGGACCCAAGTCTGAGTATGCAGCAAATTAAGGTCTTGGCTTGTGTCGTCTGCTCTTGGGTGAACCAGCACCTACACTGGTCCCAGAGTAAAACCTAAAAACCCTCACCTAAAAGAAATTCTGGGTTGCTTCTAAACATTATCAATATCCCAGCTTCTATGGGGTTCCTGAAGGGCCACAATGAACCAGGACCCACCAGTGCACCATGAAGGATGAATGGGAAGTGGTTAGGAAACAGTTTGCTGTTGCATTCCAGTTCCCTAGATAACGATGGTGGTTAGCTCAGTAGTTTTTTTTTAACCTACCTACTAAAAACCCACAAGTTGTTAGTAGGTAATAAAACAGCCCTTACCTATATATAAACCATCTACTTACCTGGTAGTTACCTATTTTCTTGCCTATCTATATATGAGACCTATTTCTTACAGAATTGATTACCAAGGTGAAACCAAATATTAACTCACTTGAGGTTCATCCACAACTGAGTAATAAGGGACATCCAGTGGATGGAGAGCTGGTGGGTGTTGGTTCACTGTGGCCTTCTCGAAGTCCAAATTTAACATTTCCTGGGTTAAATATATCTAGTCATTAAAAAGTCTCACTCAGTAAGGTGAAGGTAACAGTGTTGGTGCTGTTCACACTGACTGACTAGGGTCATCTCACTTTCTGCAGAGAATTCAAGTCACATGTCCTTCCTAAAAGACTGCATGTGTATTTTTGAGTGCAGTTGCAGGTTGGCTTACACAGCATTATACCCCAGTGGGCATTTCCAAAAACCTTAATGCCCACCTCCACGGTCAAACTATAAAAAAAATTGTCTGTTGAAGATTTTTTACTTTTACCTGGGTGTCACAGGCAAGGTTTTTTAATATAAAAAAACCATTGCGGTTCTTACACAAGGTAAAGCCCTGGGGGGTGGGCTTTGCAGGAACTGGGCCCACACTCAGCTCCACCTGATTAGGGCCCTTATGCCCGTAAAGCCTGCCCCCAAAGGGCTTACTCTACACATAACTTGGATCACCTTTCCTTCCTCATCACCACCTAAAGAAGAAAACCATATGGAAAAAGTTGGGTATACACACTATACAGAAGACTTCCTTGGGAATCAATGAGTTTCATGTCATGTGTTCCATTCATGTTACCACAACTTTGTGCTTCTAGTTGTTATAGGGTTTAGGTTTCAATTAAAAATATGTTCCAACTTTTTTTTTTAAAACTATCACTTGGACCACAAAAAGTGGGAAGGGTAGACATAAATGGGCTAGGCCTTCCAAAGATTCACCTTTTTGCTTTCAAAAATTAAAAGCTTGGTTTGCATCCAAAGTGATAATATTAAAAAACCTTGAAATTCAAGCATGCCATAAACGTGTGATTCACATCAAACAATTACTTTACAATATCCTTAAACATGAACATATGAAGTGTTGGAAATTTTGATGCCAATGCTCACCCAATGTGTTTTAAATCAATATTGATAATATTAGTTATCTTTTAATGTTATTTTTACTACCATAAACATGTGTGTTATTTACAATACCAATTTTAATGTGAATGATGATATGCATGTCCATGGCTTTGATTAATTCTATATATTTTTTGCTTAGGGTTTAATTTTAAAAAACTATCCAAGTGTTTAATTTTGATTGTTGACGCAAGCTATAAATTTTGACTTTGAACTAATGCATCTTGGTCATCACATATGAATTGAAATTATTGGTGTGTTAAGGCCATTTTTGACTTTTGCATAATCATTTCAACCTTGTGTTGTTCACAAAATGTTGGTTCTTATATTCAACTTGTATTTTTAAAAACTTATAGCTCATTTGAGATTACATGGGTTTTGAATTGGCCATGTAAATTATTATCGAATATGATCATGAAGTTCTTATGTTGTTTGTCTTGATTACTTGTAATGCTTTAACATTGATTTTGTCACCATTAAATTTAAGTGTTTTAGATTTTTAGATTCTATTAAAAAAATTGTAGTGGAGCTTTTCATAGTTGATTTATCACTTTTTAAGAGGGCTATAATGCTTACAAATCCATTCACTACTTTAACTTGGTGGACAAAGCATGGGCAACAATTTCCATATATTGTGATATTACAAGCCAAATGACTGGCATTATCAGTTTTCAATCCAAAATTGAAAGGATTTTTAGTATGGGAGGGGTCATAACAAGTTTGTGAGGTTGTTGGTTTGGGATTGAAAATATGGATAAATTGATTTTAATTATGAAGAACTAACCTTAAATCATTTCAGGTATTTTTTGATAGTGAACTTGTGGTATGGTTTCAAAAAATGAAAACTTCATTGCTAATTTTAATTTCCTCAAAGAAGATTGACATTGTGTGGTGTTGAAACATGCAAAATAATTTAAATGCATAATATGTGAAAATGAAAAAGAGAGGTACATAATTTCTTTTGTGTTTTGGTGACGTGTTTTTTTAATTTGTTGGTTGCAGGTATCATAATCCTTAGGGGGGAAATGCTTCAATGATGACTAAGGATCTAGGGAAAAAATGAAATGCCATGAATTTTTCAAATTTTCACAATATGTCAATCTCATAGGGTATAGGTATGTGGGGGTGTTAATGTTGCATGTGAAGTTTATTTTTCTGTTTATGTGTATTTTTGTCAATGTCTACACATCCATGTTTTTTTTCTATTAATGCCTTTTACAAGGTCAATGTTGCTTGTGATTGTTTGTGTTTAGGCTTTCACTTTTTCAGCAAGGGTCCCAATTTGTGTGTCAATTTTGTGCAAGTTGGAGCTCGAGGCAACCAACTAACTGTGGTGAAACCCAATTCTTACAACATGAATGACTCCAACTTGTTGGATTGGTTCATCATGTAGGCTACAATTCTATAATTATGTAAGTACAATTTTGGTAGTTAGTAGTTAGCAATTGAAGTAGGATTCTACAATATAAACATGGAACTTTCTATTAAGACCATTTTTGTAAGTTTTGTGTGATAGTTCACACTCACATTTCGTCATGGAGCTTTTTTTCTTTTTAAATGAAAAAAAAAAAATTATGATTGTGCTATTTAATGCACATGCCAAGTTTCTATCCAATGGGCATCACCCTTTTCCAATCCCATTATGTGTGCCATTGTGAAAAAATAAAATGCATCTATGTCCATGCCTAGAGGGCATAAGTTTTTTTTAAGAACTTCGAGGCCCAGGCCCTCCAGCCTTGTTCACAAATGGTTAATTAAAAATTAAAAAAAGTTCTTCTGCAATGTATTCCTGGAAGTAGTAGTAGGGTAGAACTGCCCATCACCGATCATTACCTTATGACCGAACATTTCTCTAGAGCTTTGTCATCTGTGCTTCATTTTGAGTGATTAAAAAAGTTATGAGAGCGGTACTTCAAGCTCTAGAACTCATCTTTAAAGTGCAAAGGAAAAGGAGTAACGGAAAAATAAGCTATTCAACTTACAAAACGCGTTTTTTTTTTTGTTCTTTCTTCTCTTTGGACCCCTCCTATTTTCAAAGCTTCTAACTTTCTCGTTTCTTGTTCATGTTAAACGATTTAAAGTGCTATAGGAGCACCATCTTCAGTTCTACAAATCATCTTTGAACTGTAATAGCAACAGAGCAACATACAAAGAAGTTTTTTGGTGTCCGGGAACCGGCTTTGTAGTGTTATGTGGTTTGTTTTGTTTCAGTTCTTGACCCCCTCTACTGGGGGGGGGAGGCCCGAACTTTCTGGTTTCTAATCCGTTTTTGAAAAGGATTAGTGCGTCAGATGCGTCAAGAGGAGGCGTTCAAGTTTTTTTTGGACACCAGAAACAACAGAGCCCTCCCCTTGGATCCGGCCTGGCCTGAGCGCTTAAGTGTTCGCTCACCGGCCGTTCTACCCTAGATACCCAGCCAACACTAGTTTAATAGATTGCAAACACATGATTAGTAAAATAGGTGAAGGGTGATTTGGGGTTTTAGTGGGGTAGGTACTAAAGAAATCACTGCTAGCCTGCAACTAACATAATTTCAATAATAATAATAATCACAGCCCCATAGAGAAGTTAGAACTGAAACCCAATGAAAAATTGTGTCCTAGTCCCACCGAGCCATCCATCCATCATCCATCCCTGTTGTTTTACTACTACTAGTAGAGCGGTTGTTGGTTTGTTTCTTCACTGTGGCCTCATTCACAACAACAACTATGCTGTCCATGAAGGAATAGTCAATGTGAGCAGGTTTTACTGTTTGAGTGGTGATGTCAGAGTAGCATAGCTAGCTAGGTCAACTGCATATCACACTTGCACTTGTGCCTGTGTGTGTGTTTTTTTTGTGTGTCAAGAATTCCCACTTTTGGCACGAGTCGTACACTGTTTACTGAAAGAAGAGGGCCGGGGCGCGGGGGGCGAGGGGGGGGTGTTAAGAAGAGTCTTGCCAGTAAATAATAAGTCTGTCGCCCCCAGCCTAATAGTACCACCAGTGACAGTCTAGACTCTACATGCCATCTAAAAGTGAACACTCTTGTGTCAGATCCCTCTCTTTCTTACTCACGGTGCAATTTTTTTAAAAAATTCCAATTTGTTTTCAAATTTAAAACATTGTAATTTTTTCTTGCTTCTTTGCTCCTTCCTACATACCTTAACCCTAAGGTCAGTTTCGTCACTACATAATCCTCAAATTTCGGAAATGAATTTTTTGTGCGAAAATCATGAAGTTCACATGTTGAAAGTCATCGTAATTTTATGATAGTTTACACTCTAAATATGACAATATTATAGTAGTTCCTGGAAAATATAATGATTTCAATGTTTTTTTAAAAATTGATTTTTTTTTTTTTCGTTTTTGTCAGTGTGGAAACTGACCCTAGGCTACAGTAGTTCTAATAACTACCTCATATACTATTTTACATTGAAATCCCTTTGTTAATTAATGGCTGCAAGAAGTTGGGAGAACTCTCGCCTGGGGTGAACCCAGCACCTACACTGGAACCATGGTTAAACCACACACCCAAACCCCAAAATTGGGTTCCCTCTGGACATTGTAAGTATTCCATCCTTGTAGAAAAAAAACACAAGGGGTCTAATTTAAACCTTTCCCAGATTAAATGTAGACAAGTAAAAACCCTGCTGGGATTTCTGTAGTCTAACTGGAGGGCATGTAACCCGGAGTTTTCCCCCTTTCCTCCACTTTTGGGGGGGGGGGGGGGGAGGGGAGGGGGGGGGGGGGGGGGGGGGGGGGGGGTACTTTTTGTTGTGCAGCACCCGGGTATCAGGGGGCCAAAACGAAAATAATACCGACGCGGTCTGGGGCGCGGAAGGCCATGC
>Ga0116227_10016490_pt1 | contig 10590 bp, 9 predicted proteins | sample S1TSphgellanicum_FD_89693 | JGI IMG/M metagenome (GOLD analysis project Ga0116227, IMG submission 89693) | Host-associated microbial communities from peat moss isolated from Minnesota, USA - S1T2_Fb - Sphagnum magellanicum MG | ecosystem: Host-associated > Plants > Peat moss > Unclassified...
AAGATCCGCGTGCGAGAGATCGGCGCCGGAGAAATTGGCCCCCAGGAATGTCGCCCCCTTGAGGTCCGACCCCACCAGGGACGCGCCCCGGAAATTGCCGCCGATGAAATGCGCCCCGGCCAGCTTGCGGGTGGAAAGATCGCACCCCTCGCAGGATCCGCCGATGGACACCATGCGCGGCACAGCGCGCCCCTGGTCGCCTGCCGCCGCCGCGCCCCAGGCCGCGAAGGCTCCAAGGGCCATGGCGAAGCCGAAGGCGGCCGCGCGGGAGGGCCGGCGGAATGGCAACGCGGAGTCTCGGGCGGCGAGGTGCGACATGATCAGCCGCCTATAGCCAGCCCTGGGGGGCGAAGCGCCACTTAAATCGCGGTAACCTTCGGTATTATGGCGCAAGCGGTGGAAGCCGTGAGCGCGTGGGCGGTGGTGGCCGTTCTACGCCATAAATGGGCGATCATCGTCCTCGCTGGTTTGATTGCCGTCTGCTGCTGTCCAAAGTGTGCGGCCTTTCGTTCCGATTTCCCCATCGATCCTAAAGCGGAATTTGACCCATCGGTCCTTTCCGAAAGCGTCGCGGAACCGAATTTCACCGCAAAGAAAAATGCTCATCGTGCGTCGTCTCAGGCCTTCAAGTTGTCCATCAGTAAACTTGCGGGTCAGCGTTCCCCATATGCCTTGGCCTGGGTTAAGGGGCTCCAAATGGGTTTTCTCGGAAAAATCAAATGTAGGCCATTTTCTGTCAGAATTTGGATAGCGCCTTACCCTAACCGTCCAATCCCAATGGGTATTATAAGCGGGAGTCTTTCCGTTATTACGGGCGACAAATTCTATCTTAAATATATTACTGGATTTCAATTTTTTAATACTTGGCGCGGTTACGGTTATGTAGGACCGAAGATCGCGCTCCACAGACCATTGCTCATGCTTAAGTGTTTGGTCTGCCGCCCTAGCGGCTCGGAAGCTGGCTTCAGCTGCCCACACCGAGGCACCGAGCGCAATAATCAAAACGCTGAGGCTGAATGCGCTAATATTCGCTTGGTCTCGCGCGAATTCCGCAGCCTGTTGAGCGCCGTTAGCCTCAATAATCGACTGCCACCGCTCCTCGCGTTCTTCTCGATACCGTTCATGCTCGCGTGTGCATTCGTCGCCGATGAAATGCTGATTAGTCGACGATTTCTTTGTAGGGTGGCTGGAGTTGCATTCGCTGTATTGGGTATAGTCACCAGTTTCGTGGCGTTCAAATTGCTGTCTATCTGGATATTTGAGGGGGGGTGGCAATAGCGCCAAAAGGGTCACAAATGACGCTGTGATGACGACTGGTAAGAACCAGCGGCGTATTATTCTAGGTGCAGCGTGTGCGCCCCAACGGCCCGCATGACGGCGAATAGGAACCATGCTGGAAACGCTCCCCGATTGATCTTCACCGTAATTGATCCTTCGGTTTCTTCGAGTCCCATTTCTGTCAGGCGTTTGGCCAGCTCGGCATAGCCCACGTTGTGCCGTTTGAGGGTGGCCTTGAGATGGCGCTTAGCCAGCTCCGCCCATTCACTGCTTGTCGCCGCCATCGGGTTCTCCAATGTGAGAAAGCTAACATATGCGTTCGTTTTCCTATTGCAAGCGTTAGGGTAAAAGCATACATATTCGTTAGTAACCTAACATATATGACAGATGCGCAAGCCCGGCCAACACTTCCTCCTCTCTTCCCACGCCAAGACGCTCTCGCTGGCGGCGGTGTTCCGCATGTCGGACGCCCAAGCCGAGGACACCTTTCGCAAGGTTCGTTGGTCTGAGACCAATGGGGACGCGGTTTGCCCCAAGTGCGGCGGTCTGGACGCCTATGAGTATCGCCGCGAGACGGGCGCGCTATGCTTTGAGTGCCGGGCCTGTAAGGCGCATTTCTCGATCACGTCTGGAACGCTGTTTGCTTCGCACAAGCTCCCGCTCCGCTCTTACCTCTCGGCCATCGCGATCTTCTGCAATGAGGTGAAGGGTAAGAGCATGTTGGCCGTGAGCCGCGATCTGGGCGTGTCCTACAAGGCGGCTTTCGTCCTCTGCCACAAGATGCGCGAGGCCATGGCGGCGGAAATGAAAGGCCGCACCCTTGGGGGGAAAGGCGTTGAGGCTTCTGTCGATGGGGCCTATTTCGGGGGATATTCAAAGCCCGCGAACCTCAAGGAAAACCGCGTTGATCGCCGCCGCGCCGAGAACAAGACCGGCAAGCGTCGCGTTGTGGTTATCATCCGTGAGCATGGCGGCGCCAGCCTTCCCGCCGTGTTCAAGACCGAAGCCGCCGCGACCAGCTTCATCCGCTCGCACCTCAAGGCCGGAACCGTCGTCAACGCGGATGAAGCCAATTCATGGGACGGCCTGCATGCCCGCTTTGAAATGAAGCGGATTAATCACGGCGAAGCCTATTCGCTTGATGGCGCCTGCACCAATTGGGCCGAAGAATATTTCAGCCGCCTTCGCCGCGCCGAAATGGGCCACCATCACCATATCAGCGGCCCCTATCTGCTTCGCTACCCCCAAGAGGCCGCATGGCGCGAGGACAGCCGCCGCGTGGCCAATGGGGAGCAAGTGACGCGCGTTGCGGGGCTAGCGATGGCCCAGAAGCCGGGCGTGGATTTCTCAGGCTACTGGCAACGCCACAAGGCGGCTTAGTGGTTTTCGCATTTCCGCTCACGGCGGTACTTCATTGACATAGTGAGTCATTGGGGTACAAGCCGTTGCAGCGAATTTAACGGAAACAGGCCTCGGCTTTTATGCTGCCCTGGGGGATAAACACATGTTTGACTCCGCGAACTATATGATCACGGTTGCCGAAGTTAAAGGATTTGCCGCAGAGGCCGATTTGGTTTTCTCTCCTCACGAGCGAGAAGCACTTACAGACCTTATTTCGATGAATCCTTTTATTGGGGAAGTTATTCCTCAAACAAACGGCGTGCGAAAGATTATATGGCCCTCTTCAACTCAAGGTCGAGGAAACGGCGTCAGAATAGTTTATTATTTTCGAGATGTGAATATGCCGGTGTACTTGCTGGCGTTATATCGGAGGGGCGAAAGTATGGCGTTTAATTCTGCAGAACGAGCAGAAATTAGGAGAATTGTGAACGATTTGGTGGATGCATACGGGAAACAGAATGTCGTGCCGTTTTCTTCAAACGGCGCCGCGTAAGAAGGAGAATCAGAGGAGCCACGCTAATGAGCAATGCGACCAAAATCATTGATGGTCTTAACGACGCCGTATCCCATGCAAAGGGCGGCATGGTGGGAGTGCGCGAGCGTGTCATTCGCGTGCCGGACAACATCGACGTAAGGGCCATTCGTCAGAAAATGGGCCTGACACAACAACAATTCGCAATTCAGTTCGGGTTTAGTTTGGGTACTGTGCGCAACTGGGAACAAGGAACGCGAGTGCCGCCCGGGTCTTCCCGCGTTCTATTGACCATAATTGACCGGGAGCCCGAAACCGTCAAACGGGTATTGGAGGCCGCCTAACTTCTATCGCCGGCTCAATTCAGCAACCCCTGCGTCCCCACACGCAGGGGTTTTTGATTCCTGAATAAGGGTCCACCGCTTCGGCCCTCTCCCCACCATCACCACGCCTTCCCGTTTGGGCAACGTGACGTGCAGCGAACATTCAATCGACGACAGCGTGACGTTGTCCGTGATCCCGCGATCCTTGGCGATGCGTCTGGCGATCTCCCGCGCTGTCATAGGGCTGTTAGACGCCCTCAGCACGTCTAGGGCCGCACGGGTCCAGTGTTTTGACCGTTGGCCCTCGTAGGGGCGCATGGGCAATATGGCGGACAGGTCTTCGCCGGGGCTAAATAGGCGCAGGACGTGGCCGACGTGGTGCAAGGAATCTATCGTCGGTTGATCCCAGCAATCGGCAGTGTAGCGGATGCGGCCCTTAAGCTCCGCTTATTTGCGGCGAAGGGCGGTGACAACGTAAGGCGCTCGGCCCGGAAGGCGGCGGCGGTTGATCGGGTAAAGGCGGGTTTCCATGTTCTAAAACATGGGGTTAGCGCGCTAGAAGTCTTCCGGCGTTTGCGCCATAATACCGGTAACCTTAAGGCGGTGGGAACCTCCTCGGCCTTCGCAAGCTTTGGCTTGGGGGCGTTATACGGTGGGGGCGGCCAAGTGCGCCCGGAGTTCATCGATGACCGCATCCAAACTCGAGCCTCGTGTCACGGTGTCCCGCAACGGTCCCTATATCGTCACCGGCAATACTCCCCTCTCCAAACAGATGATCTCGGCCGACGCCGAGGGCGCCTCGGAAAGCTGGGAGGTGGGCGAAGCGATCGCCCATCGGGAAACCTACGCCCTCTGCCGCTGCGGCGCGTCCCTGACCAAGCCATTCTGCGACGGCGCTCATCTGCGGGTCGGCTTTGACGGGACGGAGACGGCGAACCGGGAGCCCTATGACCATCAGGCCAAGGTGCTGGATGGGCCGGTTCTGCAGCTCAGCGACGCCGAGAGCCTTTGCGCCTTCGCGCGGTTCTGCGATCCTCACGGCCAGGTCTGGAGCCAGGTCGCGAAGACCGACGATCCCCAGGTCCAGGCCCAGTTTCTCGTTCAGGTGAATGCTTGCCCGTCGGGGCGTCTGGTGGCGTGGGATAAGGCCACGGGACGGCCTGTGGAGGCCACGCTGCCAGCTTCCATTGGCGTCGTGGAAGATCCGGCCGAGGGTTGCGCGGGACCGCTCTGGCTTCGGGGCGGCTTGGCCGTGATCGCCGCTGATGGATTCGCCTATGAGGTGCGCAACCGCATAACCCTTTGCCGCTGCGGGGCGTCGCGAAATAAGCCGTTCTGCGACGGCTCCCACGCGAGCATCGCGTTTCAGGATACGTGAGGTCTATAACCGCCGCCCAAACAGCGCGAAGAGGCGCTCCCAATGGCGTTCGGCGGCGTCGCGATTATAGGCGCCGCGACCGGGAAAGGCGAAGCCATGCTCGACGCCGGGATAGAGCTCCACCTCGACCTGGGGCGCGAATTCGGCGGTCGCGCCGCGCAGGGCGTCGACCATCTCCAGGGGCGCCCATTGGTCGACCTCGGCGCAGGCGAAATAGAGTTCGGCCTTGGTCTTGGCCGGCGCCAGATGGGGGCTATCGGGCTGGTCGGTGACGAGGCGCACGCCGTAGATCGAAGCCGCGGCGGTCACCCGGCCCGGGAAATGCGTCGCGGCGTTCACGGCGAACTGACCGCTCATGCAGTATCCCACGGCGCCCACGGCTCCGGCCTGGGCGGCGGGCTGGCTGTCGATGAAGGCAAGAAGCGCCTCGGTGTCCGACATGATCAGGGGGATCGTCAGGGAGGCCATCAGCTCGAACATCCGCGCCCGGGTGGGGCCGTCGTCGGGGCCGGTGTAGGAGCCCAGCTCCATCACCCCCGAGCGGTAATAGAGATTGGGCAGGACCACATAATAGCCCACGCTGGCCAGGCGCCGGCACATGTCGCGCAGCTCCTCGCGAATCGCCGGGGCGTCCATGAAGAAGAGGATGGGCGGGTGCGGCCCGCCCCGCTCGGGGTGGCAGATAAAGGTGGTGGTCGCCCCGTCCCGGGTGGGAATATCAAGCTGCTGTTCGATCATGCCCCATGATCGGCTATGTGAGCCCGCGCGGCAACGATTTTGGGCCGCGAGCATTGGTGGGGCGAAGGAGAGACCCATGATGAGACCTTTGGCCGGGCTCGCGCTTGGCGCCCTTTTGGCCCTGGGTTCCCTGGGCGCGCCGCATGCCCTGGCTGCCAGCGCCGACCCCGCCGCCGCGCGGGTGGAGACCTTTGACGACGCCCTGATCAGCGCCATGAAGGCCGGCGCCGCCGCTGGCCCACGGGGCCGCGGTCGCACTCTGGCGCCAGCGGTGGAAAGCGGTTTCGACCTTCCCACCATGACCCGCTTCGCCGTGGGCCCCGCCTGGGCCAGCATGACCGAGGCGCAGCACAGCGCTCTCATCGGCGCCTTCACCCGCTATACCGTGGCCAGCTATGCCAGCAATTTCGACAGCTATGGCGGCCAGAAATTCCAGATCCAGGCGGTCCAGACCCGGGGCCCCGACAAGATCGTGCCGGTCCAGCTCACCTCGCCGCACGGCGCGCCGGTCACCCTGATTTACCGCCTGCACGAGACGCCGTCGGGCTGGAAGATCATCGACATCTATTTCAACGGCATCAGCCAGCTCACCACCCGGCGCGCCGATTTCGCCCAACCGCTGAACATGGGCGGCGCCGCGGGATTGATCAGCCACCTGGACGCGCTGACGCAGAAATTGGACAGCTAGTTCCTCCCTAAGTCCCGCTCATTCTGGACAAGCCGAAGCGGAGGGAAGGCGTGACCAAGGAGCCAGGGCCGCATCGACTCTGGACAGGACTGGGATTTGGGTGCGCGGAAAGCGGCTTATGCAGACCGGGATTTCTGACCCAACCCCCCAAGCCGGCCCTAGTCGTCCTCATCATCATCCTCCCCAAAGTCACCCCACGCCTTCAAGCCTACGATCTGCGTCGCTCCATTTTCCTTTTTTACGACACGCACCTTGGCCGCCCCCGCCGCAGTGATCGCGTCGGCGAGCCGGGTTGAGTGGGTCACAAGCCAGATTTGCGTTTTATCCGCCGCTGCGACAACAAGTCGCGCGAGCGGTTCCATGAGATCGGGATGAAGGCTTGCTTCGGGTTCGTTCAAGGCGATGAACGGGGGTAGCCGATAGGCGAGAAGCGCCCCGGCCAGCGCCAGAAACCGGAGCGTCCCATCCGATAGCTCACTTGCCTCGAACACCCTCTGCGGGAATTCAGGGAAGCTCATGCCGAAGGTCGCTGCGCCACTCGGGATTGGAACAACAAGCCGTGAACCTGGGAATGCATCCTCGACCGCATTCTGGAGATCGAGGGAGTCTCCGCGAATATGCGTGAGCGTCGCGAATACGGCCGCCAAATCCGATCCGTCCGACGCCAGAGTGGGAGTCGCCACCGCAGCGCAGGGCTGGCGAAGGGGCGATCCGGCGTCGGTTCTTAGCCCATGATAGAACCGCCATTGGAGCAGGGTCCGCCTGATCGCGTCGAGTTCCGGGTAGCGAGAGGGGTCTTCGAGACGGCCCAGGACGGTCTCCGAATCCAGTAGATCGATATCAATATAGGCGGGCCGGCCAGCCTCGTTACGCGCCATGACGGAAGGCCCATCCCGATCAAGGAGTCGCGAGGTTTTGCTTCCGCTGACCAGCGAGACGGTTTCCTTCTTGATGTGGGCTTCCTCCCGGAAGGCTGCAGCAACAGGCGGGGGAGACCCAATCTCCACTTCATAGCGATAGAGGGGGCTTAGGCCCCGCTTTCCCGCTTGTTCAGCGAGCGTAACCGACAGGTGAATTCTGGCTGGACCAGAACCTCGTCGCGGGCCAGCCCATAAGGCTGATGAAAGCCCGCCCTCTCGCGCCAGATCCCGTGACAGGGTGTTGGCGGCGGCGGATTGAAGCAATTCGAGGGCGCGATAGAGGTTGGTCTTTCCGACGCCATTGGCGCCGACAAACACATCGAGATTGGACATGGGATAAGAGATTGACTTGAGAGATCGGAAGTCGCGCGCCCTGAAATTATGGACAGAAAGACTCATGTACCTTTGGGACTCCCCTGCGCCCGAATTCAACGGTTTCTAAGGTGCGGGAAAGATCATAACGCCTTCTGCTTTGCAATTTCGCGAGAGTGAGCCACCTCGGCGTCCTAAATCGCGCGTGTCAGCGGCAGGCGCGATAGGTAAATAACGCGAACTGAGCGCCATGCAGCGCAACAGTCTTGCTTGCGGGGCTCCAAAAGCCTATGCACGAGGCATGATCATGCCGTGCCGCCTTGGCCGACTCCTTCGCACGGGGCTTAGACGCCCCCGGGTGTCGACTCTGGCTGTGTGACGCTCGTCACGGCCGGCGCCCGGGGGACGAGAGTTTCGCCCTTTCCCGCAAAGCCCTTCGTGAAGAGATTTTCCCATGACCAATTCCACCCCTGACGCCGCCAATGAGAGCGGCGTATCGGCAAAGCCGGACTCCGCGCGCGTCATCGTGTTCGACACCACCATGCGCGATGGCGAGCAATCGCCCGGCGCCTCCATGTCCATCGATGAGAAGATCGAGCTCGCCAAGATCCTGGAGGATATGCGCGTCGATGTGATCGAGGCGGGATTTCCCATCGCTTCCAACGGCGACTTTGACGCCGTGCGCAAGATCGCCGGCATCATCACCGAGAGCACGGTCTGCGGTCTCGCCCGGGCGGGTCTGGCTGATATCGACCGCTGCGCCGAGGCCCTACGCGGCGCCAGGCGCGGGCGCATCCACACCTTTATTTCCACCAGCCCCCAGCACCGGGATCATATCCTGCGCATGAGCCCGGAGGATGTGATCGAGGCCATCCACGCCTCGGTGAGCCATGCGCGCAACCTGATCGATGACGTGGAATGGTCGGCCCAGGACGCCACCCGCACCGAGCGCGACGTGCTGCGCCGCTGCGTGGAGGCCGCTATCCGCGCCGGGGCGACGACCATCAATATCCCCGACACCGTGGGCTATACCTATCCCACGGAATACGCCGCGGTGTTCCGCGACCTGATCGCCAACGTGCCGGGCGCCGAGCGCGTCGTCTTCTCCACCCATTGCCACAATGACCTGGGTCTGGCCGTGGCCAACAGTCTGGCCGGCGTCGAGGCGGGGGCGCGGCAGGTGGAGGTGGCGATCAACGGCATTGGCGAACGGGCCGGCAATGCGGCGCTGGAAGAGGTTGTCATGGCGCTCAAGGTGCGCGGCGACGCCCTGCCGTTCGGGACGGGTGTGCGCACCGAACATATCACCCGCGCCAGCCGTTATGTCTCGGCGATCACGGGTTTCCCGGTGCAGTTCAACAAGGCCATCGTCGGCAAGAACGCCTTCGCCCACGAGGCGGGGATCCACCAGGACGGCATGCTGAAGAACGCCGAGACCTATGAGATCATGCGGCCGGCGGATGTCGGCCAGGGCGGATCGAACCTCGTCATGGGCAAGCATTCCGGCCGTCACGCCTTCCGCGAGAAGCTGCGGGATTTGGGCTATGACCTGGGCCAGAACGCCCTCAATGAGGCCTTTGGCCGCTTCAAGGATCTGGCCGACAAGAAGAAGAGCGTCTTTGACGACGATATCATCGCCCTGGTGGATGACGCCCTCTCGCGCGGCGCCGAACGGGTGCAGGTTAAGGCCCTGCGGGTCATTGCCGGCACCGAGGGGCCGCAGGAGGCGCACCTGACCCTGGTGGTGGACGGGGCGGAATCCAGCGCCGTGGCGACGGGCGACGGTCCGGTGGACGCGGTCTTCAACGCCATCCACCAGATCGTGCCGCATGCGGCGATCCTGCGCCTCTTCCAGGTCCACGCGGTGACCGAGGGCACGGACGCCCAGGCCCAGGTTTCCGTGCGTCTGGAGGAAGATGGCCGGATCGCCACCGGCCAGGCCGCCGACACCGATACCCTCACCGCCAGCGCCGCGGCCTATGTGAATGCGCTCAACAACCTCTTCGTCCGCAAGGAAAAGAGCGCGCCGGAGCCGATCACGGCGAGCGGGTTCTAGAGCTTGATGACGTTTCTTCGAAACGTCTGAATCAAGCTCTTTCTTTGAGTCTAAAGCAGGATTCAGATTTTGACGATTCCGTCAAAAATCATCCTGCTTTAGAGCGCGACGATCACAGCCCTTGAATTCGACGCCCGGGCGGCGCAGAGGGTGCGGCTCTCCTCTTTCGCCGCCTTACGCGGAGCCTTACGGGCGGCCCTTTGTCATGGGATCGCAAGTCGGCTATGCGTCGGGCCTTATCGCGTCGGTTTGAGACGCCCCTGATCCGAGCCCTGAATGTTCTCGTCCCTCTTCGGCTTCATCTCCAGCGACATCGCCATCGATCTCGGGACCGCCAACACCCTGGTCTATATGCGGGGCAAGGGCATCGTCCTGAACGAGCCGTCGGTGGTCGCCCTGCGCACGGCCGGTGGGCGCAAGACGGTCTATGCCGTGGGCCTTGAGGCCAAGATGATGCTGGGCCGCACGCCGGGGCACATGGAGGCCATCCGCCCCATGCGGGACGGCGTCATCGCCGACTTTGAAGTCGCCGAGGAGATGATCAAATATTTCATCCGCAAGGTTCATAACCGCCAGGGCTTCGTGAATCCCAAGGTCATTGTCTGCGTGCCGTCGGGCGCCACGGCGGTGGAGCGGCGGGCGATCAACGACTCCTGCCTCAATGCTTCCGCCAGGCGTGTGGGCCTGATGTACGAGCCCATGGCGGCCGCCATCGGCGCGGGCCTTCCGATCCACGAACCGACCGGCTCCATGGTGGTGGATATTGGCGGGGGCACGACGGAGGTGGCCGTGCTGTCGCTGTCTGGCATCGTCTATACCCGCAGCGTGCGGGTTGGCGGCGACAAGATGGACGAAGCCATCATCAGCTATATGCGCCGCCACCATAATCTGCTCATCGGCGAGACCACCGCCGAGCGGATCAAGAAGGAAATCGGCACCGCCCGCTCGCCGGAAGACGGGGTGGGCATCTCGATCGACGTCAAGGGCCGCGACCTGATGCAGGGCGTGCCCCGGGAGGTGCGCA
>Ga0116227_10016491_pt1 | contig 10590 bp, 12 predicted proteins | sample S1TSphgellanicum_FD_89693 | JGI IMG/M metagenome (GOLD analysis project Ga0116227, IMG submission 89693) | Host-associated microbial communities from peat moss isolated from Minnesota, USA - S1T2_Fb - Sphagnum magellanicum MG | ecosystem: Host-associated > Plants > Peat moss > Unclassified...
TAAAAATAAAGTAAAAATTTTTATTGACCCTTTTGTAATGTTTGGATTAAAAATGATGACTTTTTGTATGAAATTTTGGGGTTTTTTTTTTTTTTTTTTTTTCCCCCCCTCACTTCTGGCGACTGAAAACCTCCAGAAACACTGATTTCTCGAATTTGTAATTTATTATTTCCCTTTTTGGCGATATCAGTTCTAGGTAGGCGTTCCGGAGCTGCCTGAAGAGCTTGCACGACTGCTGTCTGGTGCTCGCTGGCTTGCTGGCTCTCGATGCAAGAGAAGCGACATCGAATGCGAAACTAAATCTTGGTGTTGCTAGAGTTGGGTTTCCTTCACTGTCTTGGATTGCGGCAGTTGTCGTTGCTGTTGTTGTCGTTGCCATGGATGCCGCTGGCCGCCCTGCTGTGGTCATCGACAATGGCACAGGGTACTTTCCTTCTTTCTGTATGCTTTTGTCTCTGTGTTTCTCTCTGTCTCTGTGTGATTTTGTTTCTTTTTCTTTTCTTTTCTTCCCTACGTACTTGCTAAAAGTTGTGAAGATTTCCGGGTCGCTGGATTTTCTCTTTTTGAAGTGGATTGTACCTGATCGAAGAAGGATATAGCTGTGGACGGCCGACTTGCCGTCTGTCTGCTGCTTTGTTGCAGCATCCGTTGCCGCCTGATGTCGGTGTTTTGCACAGGGTGAAGAAGAATAGGTTTTCAGTATACGACTAGATATTCATTTCGTTTTTTTTCGTCGTTTTGCTTGTCATTGTGGCTTGTGGAGTCATTAACTCTTCGTGACATGAGGTTTTGGGAGATAGGTCAAGAAAGCTTAAAATTGGAAGATGATAATAACCTGCACCAATGCATCTTGCTTTCGGAAGACTGTGGAAACCTTTGATGAATTCTTTTGAATGTAATTGAAGGATCTGCCTCCTCTTGTTGTTGACTCATGCTTTGGGGCCTTTTGCTAGGTACACAAAAATGGGGTTTGCAGGAAATGTGGAGCCATGCTTCATTGTCCCAACTGTGGTTGCAGTGAACGAATCATTTCTTGGACAAACAGCCAACCAATCAAAAGGAGGACTGTCCGCCTTCCATAGTGCTGGTGTAATGGCTGACCTTGATTTCTTCATTGGTGAAGAAGCTCTAGCACGCACACACGCAAATGCTTATACTTTGAGCTACCCGATCCGACATGGTCAGGTACTGAAATTGAACTTTCTCTACAATATTTCAATCCATTAAACTTGACCTTCTGTACTTGCGAGAGGTGAAGGACACATTCCTGCTTGTTTATGGTCAGTCATATTATTTTGGCATCTAAATATGCTATGGAATCCAAACACTTTTACGTGTTGGACTTGATGCTAGTTTGAGCTTTGCAGATTGAGAATTGGGATACAATGGAGCGATTTTGGCAGCAATGCATATTTAATTACCTGCGATGCGATCCTGAGGATCACTACTTTCTTCTCACTGAGAGCCCCCTCACAGCACCAGAGAATAGGGAATACATGGGAGAGATTATGTTCGAGACCTTTAATGTGCCAGGTCTCTACATAGCAACACAAGCTGTTTTGGCCCTTGCTGCAGGTTACACAACTTCTAAGGTACATGCCACTCTCTGTCACAGACACCTGAGTCAGGTTTTCTTACAACAGTTTGCAAGGATTTGTTGGTGTTTTATGTTGTTTATCTGGTTTGGGTGGGGCGGGGAGTTTGAATGCAGTTGGAAATGACAGGGGTGGTGGTGGATGCTGGGGATGGCATGACACATGTTGTTCCAGTTGCGGATGGCTATGTGATTGGCAGCAGCATAAAGTCAATTCCTGTTGCAGGCCGTGACCTCTCCATCTTTGTCCAGCAGCTTATGCGGGTATTTTTCAACCTCCCTTTCCAGTCAATTTTATCTCTGCACGTGCACATCTGTGTTCAAAGCAAGCTGGGTCAGATGGAGTGTCACTATTAAGGTACAACATTGTTCAACTCTTGCATGTGGATCCTTCCAGGGCTGTGCTCTGGATCATGCTGGTTGTCTAGGTTGGAAATTGGTTTTGTCATTAAAGCCTTCTTCGTTGGTTTGCTAACTGGAGCTAAGATAGTATGTTTCATGTTGCTGGAACACTGTGTCTCAATTGTGTTTGAGAACATGATCCAAACTCAGTTCTGGGTTTAGGGTTTTTAATGTAAATCTGGCCTTCAGGAACGAGGAGAGCGTGTCCCACCAGAAGATTCTTTGGATGTTGCAAGAAGGGTGAAAGAGGCTTACTGCTACACTTGTGCAGACATTGTTAAGGTACACAGCATCCCCCTCCTGCTTCATCTGAGTACATTGCTAATCCATCAATTATTTATCCCTGAGTTTTTTATGGAAAATTACTTCAAACTGTCATTTTTGTGTTGTTACAATTAAATGTGGCTCTCTCTCCCAACACTTTCTGGTGAGGGTTACAGAGTTCTAGTTCAGAGTGATAGTTGAGGCCTGTTTGTGTTGGAAAACCGTGTAACTGCTTTCTCTGTTTTTGTTGCATTGACTTGTTGGCTGACTTCAGCTGTTTTGAGTTTATTAGAGAGGTTGTGAATCTTCCATCTCTTGTCTTAGCCATGAGAGGTAGCTGTGTGATGGTCTGGTTGCAGGAGTTTGGGAAGCATGATAAGGAGCCCTCCAAATACATCAAGCAATGGACAGGCTTCAACTCAAAAACAGGAGCTCCATTTTCTTGCGATGTTGGATATGAACGGTTTCTTGCTCCTGAGGTTCAGCCTCTTCACCTTCAAGCATCTGGTTAGAACACTGCTTATGTAAAGCCTCTTGTGTAGACCATATGCAAATATTGCAGGAGTCAGAAAGCCTGGGCAATGTTGCTGCTTAAGATCCTTGCACCCCATCAGAAAGAAATCCACTTATCATGTAGGCCATACAATTGGCCATAGTTGTGATGCATCATATTTATGTAGGTGACATTTGTCCACAATGGATGCACAGGTGTTTTTCTCGCCTGAGATTTACAGCAGCGACTTCACAGTACCACTGCCGGAGGTGGTTGACAAGTGCATTCAGTCTGCACCTATTGATACACGACGTGCCCTTTACAAGGTCCAGTCTCCATCTTTATGTAGTTGGATACATTGTCATCTGAGAACACAATGCTACTTTCTTTTTCATGACTTATGGTCTAACAGAAAGTTGATTAGACCAATGGTAATCCACTGACCAAATTTAGACCATAAACTGCAACGATGTTCCACTGTATCACATTGATGTCTGCATGAACTGTATGCTTTTATTTGCAGTGCCTCTCTGAGTTTGTCTTTTTCTTTTAACTGTTGCTACTTGCAATAATGTAAATTCTGTAAGAAAGTTGGTCACATGGTTTTTCTTCAGAACATTGTGCTTTCCGGAGGTTCTACCATGTTCAAAGACTTCCAGAGGAGACTACAGCGTGACATCAAGAAGCTTGTAGATGCACGGTCTTTGGCTTCAGAGACCAGGAGTGGTGGAGATCTGAAAGTATGTTGTCTTTTGACCTTTTGGATCTATTTTCTGAATGCATCTCACACAACACTGAAAATCTGCTATTGAAGAAACTTGTTTCCTACAATAAAAATTCATTTTGGGTTGATCCTTCAGTCATCAAACACCTGTGAATTGATCTTCATCTATGTGCATCCATATTGTCACTAGAGACATATCCTCCAACATATGTGTCAAACAATTCTTCCATCTGTGGGCTAATTTCAGATTTTTCTATGGATTTCAAATGTGTATGCATAACATGTCAAAGACAGACTTTGATATTATGTGAGAGAAGATTGATAAGTTTTCTCTGAAGAGCTTTTACAGTTCGGCTTACTGACAAAAGTATTTCATGCGGTGATTTAATAGTCGCAGGCAGTTGAGGTGAATGTGGTGGGCCATCCCATGCAACGGTTTGCTGTTTGGTTTGGAGGATCACTTCTTGCCTCCACACCAGACTTCTACAATGTACTGCCTCCTCCATCATGTCATCCATTTTCTGTAGCTGGGACCACAACCAAACACATGATGAAGTTCTTATTGAGGAAGATCTTATGCTTAGGCTAGTCCAAGATGCATACTAGCATTCCAAAAACTAACAGACAAAAAATAAGGGGCAGTCCAGGTTAGGTTTGTTCATAGGTCATCAGGCTCAAATTGATGCACATACCTTATTCTAGGTTGACCTCACCATCAAATTCCACTGCTGTGTAATTCATAGATCATTCTTTGTAGTACCCCCTCATGCAGTGTGATGTTCATGCTTTATGCTAGACATAGGGACACTCACTATTGTGTTTTCTGTATTCCAGGCATGTCACACAAAGGCAGAATATGAGGAATATGGGTCCAGTATTTGCCGGCTCAATCCTGTTTTCAAGGGAATGTACTAATCCTCTCAGGTCTGGTTTCAGTTCCCTTCAATATATGTCTATAAAGTAGCAAAGGATTAGTGCAGAAGCCATTTGTCCATCTAGGATTGTCCATCATCTAGTGTGATTGGCCAGCGATCATGGTTCGTGGTTGTTCAATGAACCATTTCAACAACATTGGTTGCTAGAAACTGAAGCTCTGGGGGTTATACTTATGCAGCAGCATCTTGGTCCCAGCTTGCAGTGATGATGCCTAGAGAGTACTGCTTGCTGGGAAGTTGCTTTCTTTTTGCCATGCTTAGAGACTGCACTCAGAGTGTGAAGAGTACAATGATAGACAGCTGATTCATGATTTACTCAAATATACTTCCAATGCAAAATCAGAATAGATTTCTGCTACTGCATGTTCACTTAGAATGAGAGCATAATGTCTTCAACATTACCTGACATGGTTGAGAGACAAGAAAAGATGCATTAATTGATCAGTGTCACTGACATGTTTATTTACTGTATTTGACATGGGTGATAATTACTGCATACTGCAGAGGAGTTGGGTTGCTTTTTTCAAGGTTTTCTTGTTACACAGAGTCCTCTCCTCTTGTCCTCAAGAGCCTTACACTTTATTGTGGCACTTGAGGCCAACAAAAGGGGCCACAACTGCATAACTTCTAATCGACAGCATGCTTTTGGTTCACCTATTTGTCAGTTTGGAGTCTGATCACATTCTGTAGCCACTGTGCACTGATGTTTTGAGTCTGATAATGAGGGTCAAAACTAAACATGAGAATGAGCATGAACAAGATGCTTGAGTATGAGCTGGTGTCTAGAATGTTGAAAGAGACATGGATTGCCAGGAATCATCAGCACTTCAATGCAATGTCCTTGTGTCACAGAGAAAAGTGGACTGGGAGCTCTTCACATATATAAACATGTACAGGTGAAAGAGAATTTCAAAATGAGACATCGTTCATAAGTTCAACAGATATGTGCTCAATTGCACATAATACACTTGCCTAAAAGCTCATAAAGTACACCACACTTTGTTGCCACCTTATTGGCCAGATTCATAAATCAAGCCATAGTACATGATTATACTACCTATCACATTGTCCATTAAAAGCTTTTAAGTAGATGGTTCAAGCTATAGGTTTTCTTAATACTCTGGTGCCACATCCAGATTTCTACACTCCTGCTCAACAACCCCAGTTTCGAAGCTGTCAGTCTAGATTTATATATGTGCCTTAATTAAAGTCTGTACACAAGGAGAGACACCTATCTACCTACCTACCTACATGATCCTTGAAGATCAATGACCATCTCTCAACTTTTTACACAGCCGGTCAGCATGCTCCTGATCAAATGCCTCTGTTAAAGAGAGAGAGAGAGCTTTTATGAATTATACTAAGCTGAAGCCAAATGTTAGACAATCTTAGAGAAGGCTCATCATCGCTGTATCATCAAGACCCTCCCAAGAAGTCGTGACCCAAGTCATCTTCCTTGGCAGAAATAGCAGCAGAGAGAACCAGGGAGCAGGATTCAGAAAATGTAACTGGAAAACATGCTGCTTGCTTCCTGGTAGATGCAAGAATCCTCAGGTATGAGCTTAGCAAAGTAAATTGAATACCAAAGTTCCCTCCTCAGTCATTATTTCCTTCCATCAACCAAGTCACAGCTGCCAGATCCATGTACTGTTGTAACAAGCTCTTGGACTGTCAACTTCCTGGCAGTCTTACCTTTTGCAGCAGAAATGGATAGCAGCACATCATTGTGTAGCTCACAAAACAAAATGTTCAAAGAAACTGTACACATCGCAGTTTGAGAAAGCCACCCATCTGCTGGCTCACCTTCCAGATTTCTCACCTCTTGGAGAAGATTGGCTGAGATGACCCTGATGGGTACTGTAATAACTTGCTTGGCATTCCAAACTTGAAAAAAGAATCATTGAGATTTCAGTGACAAAACTGCTCTTGCAGAGGGTCAGGAAATTGACCTCCTCCACTAGTGCCTCCAAAAGGTACTAGATTGGAAACAGAACTCAGGGCAGTAGGCCAGCGCACTCCAGAGCTGATGCAAGAGGCATCCAGAGATTCACCACTGGAAAGTGACCCAGCAGTTCCTATTACAGACCCAGGTGCTGCACCACCAGCTGCAGCTACTACTGCAGCAGTTTCACGTGATGAATTGAACTGATTATGCACTGTGCAGTTCAAGTCAAATGCTCGCATTGGAGCTGCAGCAGCAGCAGCAGCAGCAAGAGTATTAGGACTCTCTACACCCATTGCAAGCTCTCCATTGTACAATATTGTTGCAGGATCACACATTGACCCATCATGATTCCCAAGTTGCTCCAGTGTCTGCACATAAACCCAGGCTCACAGTCTAAGCATCTCCAGGATCAAAATCAAAGCTCAGCAGGGGAGTGAAGAAAATTACCACATTGAATGCTTTCCACATACATACATGTCAACCCCAAGAGATGGTGTACTTAGTATTCTAGACACAAGCCCAAAACTGTCTGTGATTTGCTTGCAGCTCTACATGATGATTCAAGTAGAACAATTATGAAGATCACATGTGATCATCATGTTGCTTGAAGATCACATGTCTTTTTCTGGCTATCAGCATAGTTGTTGGTTTCTTGCAGCTGAACTAGAATTTCTCACAAGGATGATCATGTCAGTATCATCATCATCTTCTGTAATAGCTTCACAAGATTTGTTTGCAGTGGGTTCTTGTCCAGAACAGCAGAATGTGAGCAATTGGGTTTGTCTCTAGTGCAAGTGGAAAGCTCCTCAGGAATTCAGAGTCCTCTGAAGGTCCCTCTGAGACTGACCTGCAATTGAAGCTTGAGGAACTTGACATAGTGGATGGCTTCGTCGAGCATGGAGGCAGTGTCCATCTTTGTGCCACCCGGGACTAGCCTCTGCAGCACGCGGATGCGGTCACTGATTCTCTCGCGCCTGTGCCGGGCTGCAACGCTTTGTGGGTCCTTGGAGATTCGCACATTCCGTCGCTTGGGTCTGGAGTTCTCGATCTCCGCGGCAGTCGGCATTGGCAACGAAGCCCGAAACAGGATTGCCCTCATACTACTCGCCATCTTGTCTCGCAAGTTATGAATGCGGGACTCGCCTTGCAGCAGCTCCACCTCATGGGATAGAACAGCTCCAGGAGCTGCTGCAAAGCTGCTGGGAAGAGGTGCGGATTGTGTTGCAGCGAATCCAGGAAGAATGGCAGCAGTCGGTGTTATTGCGGCGTGTCCTGGAGCCTGAGGATTCAGGTACGAGCCGCCAGCTTCTAGCGAAGACGGAACAGCTCCCGCGTAGGCCGGCGAGTGTTCTTGGAAGACAAACGGTTTTTCCTCGTGCAACCGCAAATCCATCCACGTTTCTTTCTTCAGACCCATTGTCATGAAGGAGCCCTGCAGCTCCCCACAAGCTGAGACTGAGTTTGCGTTGAAGAAACTAGGCTCCGACCCTTGAAGCTGAGACTCCTCCTCACTCTCCCCGCGGGAGAGAGGACCGGCAGGGCTCTCGATGCAGCAGAACTGTAACCTGGCGCCACTGCTGCTGCTGTCCGATCTTAGCTGCTGCTGAAGACACGATGCAGCAGTTCCCGAGCTTGCATGTGCAGGCATCATAAGATGGTTCCTCCTCATGTTGATCTGCTCGCTGCTCGCACTGCATGTCAGACCGATGTCTTGATCGTCCGCCGCCGTCACGATTTCACTGCTCGAGTCTACCATGCTGCTACTGCAGCTGGAGCGCAGCAGCAGACTATCTAGTATGAGGCCCCGCCGCGCTCTCGACGTCGTCGTTTCCAGCTGCTGACACTGGTCTGCCTTGGACATCGCCAGCTCGAAGCCTCCTCCTCCCAGCAACACTTGGTCTGGCCGTTGGAATCGCCCAGCGCCGTAAGCGCAACTCTTTGGCTTGCAGCAGCTGTCTCCTGCAGGCAATATTGAGTCTTGGCCGAAGAAGAGAGAACTCATGCTGCAACTGGAATCTGGTCCTCCCATCAAGCTGCTGTTGCTCCACCCTCTGACCGAATGTGACCTGCATCACCATGCAGAACACAACAACACCCACAGAATCATCATCATGCATGCACTTCCTGTTGCAGGCCTTGCCTGTCGTTCCTGTTCTTTTCTCCGCATCCTTGCAAAGGAGAGCTCTCGGAAACAATAAGCTGCCAAACATGCATACAAACAAAAGCTCCAGCTCGAGATCACGACATGACATTGGCCATGAAGCTCACAAACCCAATTCACAATGCCCCAAGATTGGCATGATCACTTGAGCTCCTGACAAGCTTGCATTTCAGTATCTAACTCCAGAGCACTAAAACCTGCAGGAACCAAATGTGGTCCAAACCTTCAAGAACCAAAACTTGTTCAAACCTACACTCGTCTTCATGATGCAAACTTGCAGTTGCAAGCCCCATCTCTGTATCAAACAGCAATGCAAGCAAGTTCAGTCTTGAGCAAGCAACAGCAAAATACTGGAACAAATGCACGGACCCATGTGACGACAGCACCTCCTCATCAAATCCCTTAGACTAGTCTTCTCCATTTCATTGCATTTGTGAGGACCCTTGAAGAACAACACGCCTTTAGGCTTGTGATCAGCTTCACGGGTGTCTCAAGAAACAGCGTCAGTGAATTTTCTCCCAATTCTCATTTAGTTCTCTGATCATCAACCCGGTGCATCATTTATTGTATTCAACGTACGTGCTTGATCTCATCCTCCAAACTTGACCATCCTTTTTCTGGTTCAGATGTTATTCCTGGAACCCTATAAGAGGCTCCTTGAAAAACCCTTCCAGGAGAAGAAGAAGAAGAAAAAGGACTTCCCAGTGAAGAAGCTAGGTTCTTAGTTGAGAGTGTGTGATGGGTATCAGTTTCCAATGCACGTGCTTGCAAGAGACTTCCGAAAAATCCTGAGCAAAGTTCCTCATGACAATTTGGTCACGAACCCTTTAGCAGAATGAGCCCCCAAAACGCAATTCACATTGTTCAACTTCTCTCATCAAGTTTCAACCCATTGCAGCAAGGCGAACTTGCAGAACTACAGACTACCAGAAACAAGCTGGATTGAAGTGTTCATGCTTGGAACCTAAGTTCATGACAATATATTAGACTGTAGTAGTTACAGCTTCTTCACACCTTACACTGTGACTCTCCATGACCCTGGAGACTAGAACCAGCAGGCTTCTGCATCAAACCAACAAGCCCTACAGTAGAGACCATGTACCATTGCACACCAGCCAGCCAGCCAGCCAGCCAGACTTCAAAACCAACAACAACAAGGACAGCCCGACTTGCTCCTACTAAAGCCGGGGGCTCAAGATCTCATCAAGATCATGTAATCAAATGTCACACGCATGATCCTCCTCCTGCTCCTCCTCCTCCTCCTCCTCCTCCACAAAGAAACCACAAGAAAAAAAAAATCCTCTACAGTAAACAGCCAATCCCCACTCCCAAATTCCCACATGACATGAATTGAACCACCTGCATGAGTCTACACAAAAACCCAAATCCTCAGAACTGCCATTGCAAGACACCAGGCCCAATCAATCAACCAATTTCTCACATACCCAGTAGACGACTGCACACGGGCCCTGCACACTCCTCCAACAAGTCTAAAAGCACACAAATGATGATTCCATCCGTGACAACCAGCAGGAACAACCACCCACCCAAAAGAGTTTACCCAAAAAAAAAAACCCCCGCATCTTAGTAAAGCATACTTGAGGAAACCTTGAGATTCATGACCCAAACTTCAAATCTACACAAAACATGAACACAAAGTAAAGTTCAGCCTCCTCCTCCTCCTCCTCCTCCTCCTCCTCCTGGTGGTGGTGGTGGTGGAGGACTCTTCCTCCTCTGCACAGGATCAGAAGTTACACTTGTGTACATGATCATCAGTTACTCTTCAGGAATGTCACAGATCATATATGTACATACCATGATCCTTCCATGGCCTGCAAGTTTGCTCGCGCTCACTCATGCATGCATGCAACAACAACAACAACAACCACCAAGGAAGCCTTGAAGAAGCTCTCACAGCAAAGGCTTTGGCTTGAGCTTCTTGGGCTCCAAGAAGACCAGAATTGTGAATGAATGAGTGAATGAATGAATGAATGATGCATTGGGAATGGGGTGCCGATTTTGCACATATTATGATGAATGAGAGAAAAAGGAGGTTTTTGGGGATTTGGGGA
>Ga0116227_10016492_pt1 | contig 10589 bp, 6 predicted proteins | sample S1TSphgellanicum_FD_89693 | JGI IMG/M metagenome (GOLD analysis project Ga0116227, IMG submission 89693) | Host-associated microbial communities from peat moss isolated from Minnesota, USA - S1T2_Fb - Sphagnum magellanicum MG | ecosystem: Host-associated > Plants > Peat moss > Unclassified...
TAGCTTTAGTTTATCCTTTAACAGTGATATTTTGTTGAGGATGATCCGTCTATCGGTTTCAATTTGCGATTCACCCGGACCACGCATACCAATACCACCTTTTTGGCGCTCTAAGTGAGTCCATAAGCGGGTCAGGCGGGGCAGTAAATATTGCAGCTGAGCCAACTCTACTTGGTTACGGGCCTGCGCGGTTTGCGCACGGGCGGCAAAAATATCCAGGATCAGGTTATTCCTGTCCAATATCTTGATCTGTAACTCATTCTCAATATTTCGTAGCTGAGATGGCGAAAGGCCATCATCAAACACTGCTATGTCTATTTCTTCGGCCCTGATAAAATCTTTGATCTCTTCCAGTTTACCCGTACCTACAAATGTTGAGCGCTCGGGGCGTAGCATTTTTTGGGTAAAAGTTTTTACCGTTACACCACCGGCAGTTTGCACTAAAAACTCCAGCTCATCTAAATATTCTTTGGCTTGTTCAGCAGTTTCATCAGGTGTTATCACACCTATCAGTACCGCTGTCTCCTGCTTCACAGCAGTATCATAAAATTTTGGCTTCATTCAGTATTATTCGTTTACAAAAGTACGCAATTTGATTAACAGCGTATCGGTACCAATTTGTTTTATAAAGCGGTATTTAAAATAACCGGAATAACAAATTATGGGTATTTATGGGTGTTCTTTCGATCGTCATTATAACAAAGGGGGATAAAGTAGGTTTTTAAAACCCTAAATCCGTCATCCCGAATTTATTTCGGGATCCCACAGGACAAGTCTACATTATGCAAACCAGAGAAGGTGAGGGGGGGGAAATAGTAAGAATAATATTCACGTTTCCTAATCCTCGATTCTAAACAAATTGCTTCCCATAAAGATACGAAAAAAACATCAAAAAAGCCAGCACATATGTCTTGCGCTGGCTTTCATTATGTAAATATGTGTCCTTACAACTCAAACTTGATTCCCTGCGCCAATGGCAAAGTAGTAGAGTAATTAATCGTATTCGTCTGTCTCCTCATATAAACTTTCCACGCATCCGAACCCGACTCACGGCCACCACCTGTTTCCTTCTCACCACCAAAAGCCCCGCCAATCTCCGCACCCGATGTACCGATGTTCACATTCGCGATACCACAATCAGAACCCGCAGCAGATAAAAACGCTTCCGACTCGCGCAGGTTATTAGTCACAATAGCCGATGATAAACCCTGCGGAACACCATTCTGCAAATTAATAGCTTCAGCCAAAGTATGGTACTTGATCAAATATAATATAGGCGCGAAAGTTTCATGCTGAACAATCGCATAATCATTCTCTACCTCGGCAATGCAAGGCTTTACATAACAGCCCGATTCATAACCCGCACCGCTCAGCACCCCGCCTTCAACAGCAAACTTACCGCCCTGCGCTTTACATTCGTCTATCGATTTCAGGTAAGCTTTAACCGCGTCAGTATCAATCAGCGGACCAACATGGTTATTTTCATCCAACGGATTACCAATGCGTAACTGCTCGTAAGCATTAACTAACTTTTGTTTAAAAGCATCATATATACTACTATGTATAATTAAGCGGCGTGTAGTAGTACACCGCTGCCCGGCAGTACCCACGGCACCAAACACGGCGCCTGTTAAAGCGATATTCAAGTCAGCGTGTTCGCTGATGATCACGGCGTTGTTTCCACCAAGCTCAAGCAAACTCCTGCCTAACCTGGCACCAACAGCAGCACTAACCGCCTTACCCATTCGGGTAGATCCTGTTGCCGATACCAAGGGCACACGGGTATCGCTCGCCATCAGTTCACCAATAACCCTGTCGCCAATTACCAAACACGATACACCTTCGGGCACACCGTTAGCCTCAAAAACTTTTTGCACAATGTGCTGACAGGCAATAGCCGTTAAAGGTGTTTTTTCGGATGGTTTCCAAACGCAAACATCACCACAAACCCAGCCCAGCATCGCGTTCCAGCTCCAAACTGCCACCGGGAAGTTAAAGGCCGATATAATACCCACTATCCCCAGCGGATGATATTGCTCATACATTCTGTGCTGCGGCCTTTCCGAGTGCATCGTCAAACCATATAATTGCCTGCTCAATCCTACCGCGAAATCGCAGATGTCGATCATCTCCTGTACCTCGCCACGGCCTTCCTGCAGGCTTTTACCCATTTCGTAGGATACTAAATAGCCCAGGTCATCTTTATGCGTGCGCAGCTGATCGCCAATTTGCCTTACCACGTCACCACGTTTAGGTGCCGGAATGGCGCGCCAGGCCTTAAATGCCTCGGTCGCTTTCGCAATCGTTTTGTCATAACATGCAGGTGTGGCCATTTTAACATCGGCAATTTTTTGCCCGTCAACCGGCGATGAAATCGTGTTTATCAGGCAATCAGGCTCGCTTCCCCAGGTTTTACCTGTACTAAAAGCTTCATTCGTAGCGTTTATACCTAAATTGTTCAGTATGGTTTGTGTTTTGTTATCCATAGGTTTATAATAACTTTGTACAAAGTTAAATAAATATACCGGCCCGTCTACCCTCCAACAGTGCCAACGGATGTGATATCCGCTAAAATTGTTTCCAATTTACTATCAGGCACTTAAATTCCAAATTTGTTGAAATTGGGGATATGTGGAAAACTAAATTATCAGCCGCCCGGTTTTATGGTTAATTTAACTCAAACAAAACGAGTACCCCGATAATTAATAAACGCTAAGCAGAAGTTCTGCACACAAAACTGAATGGAAGAAGAATTTGAATTTGATTTTACCGAAGATCCACAATTCTCGGTAGAACGATACGAAGAAATGATCCGCAACCACGATCAGTACTTTTTTGATGCACAGGCGTTTGAAAACATCATCGACTACTACATTGAAAAGAACGACCCCGTTAAAGCCCTTCAGGTAGTTGAATACGCTCGCGCCCAACACCCCTTCGCAGCAGTTTTCCTGATCAAACAGGCACAATTATATGTAGTAACCAACCGCATTGGCGATGCCTTTGCCTCGCTCGACAGGGCTCAAACTCTCGAAGCGTCGGATGCCGATATCTACATCATCCGTGGTAACCTCTACGAAAGTATCGACCGCTACCCCGAAGCTTTGGAAAATTACGAAAAAGCCCTGGGCATGGCCGAAGAAATTGACGAAATATTATTGCACATCGCCTATGTTCACCAAAACATGGGCGATTACGAAACCGCCATAGGTTACCTTAAACAATGCCTCGAGCAAAACATGGAAAACCAGGACGCTTTATACGAACTGGCTTTTTGTTACGATGTGATGGATAACCAGGCCGAAAGCGTGCAGTTTTACCAGGCCTATATTGATAACGAACCTTACAGCTATGCCGCATGGTATAACTTAGGTAACGCTTTTACCAAATTAACCCTGTTCGAAAAAGCGATCGACGCTTACGATTACGCCATATTAATTAAGGATAGTTTCGCGTCAGCATACTTTAATAAAGGTAACGCGCTGGTTAACCTCGAAAAATATGCCGAGGCTATCGAAGTTTACCGCCAGACTTTTGAGTACGAACAACCCAATGCCGATACCTATTGCGCTATTGGCGAATGCTACGAAAAGCTGGAGCAAATGGACGAGGCTCGTTCCTTCTACAAAAAATCGGTTAAAATGGACCCTAAACTGGCCGATGCCTGGTTTGGAGTTGGTGTAACTTTAGATTTTGAAGAACGCTATTTTGAGGCTTTGCATTTCTATAAAAAAGCTTTGGATCTGGATCTAACCAATCCTGATTACTGGTTTGCCATTGCCGATGCTGAATATAAACTGGGCCACTTGGTTGAAGCTGAATCAGCTTACGAAAAGGTAGTTGAGCTTAATCCATTAGATACCGATGCCTGGTTAGATTACTCATCTATATTATATGAGCAAAAACGACTGGACAGCGCCATTGAAGTAATGGCCGAAGCCGTTAAAAACAACCCGGATGCAGCGGAGTTATATTACCGCATGGTAGCCTACCTGTTTGCCCGTGGTGATTTAAACGAAGCCTTAAGCTATTTGGAACAAGCCTTAACGGCCGACCCTGAAAAGCACTATATTTTGTTTGATTACCTGCCACAATTGCAAGAGAATAAGGTGATCATCGATATCATCAACAGATATACCAAGTAACCAACATTAACACAAATTTAAGATCCGGGATTTTTATAGTTCCGGATTTTTTATGACCTTTGCTTTCAGAACATTTTGTTATAGCCTATAACAAATAATTATAATAGAATTAGAATTAATGAATTATCATCTAAACGATCTCCCTGCGCGCGAAGTTAAACCCCGTACCAATGGCATAACCATGGTAATGGATAAAGGCCTAAGCTGCCGCCAGGCTGAGGATTTTATAGAAGTAGGCGGCCCACATTCTGATATCATCAAATTGGGTTGGGCAACATCATTCGTTACGCCCAAACTCGAAGAAAAATTACAGATCTATCGCGACGCCAACCTGCCGGTATATTTTGGAGGCACTTTGTTCGAAGCCTTCATCGTTCGTAACCAATTTGACGATTACCGCCGCATCCTGGAAAAATATAAAATGGAATACTGCGAAGTGTCCGATGGTTCCATTACCATTGAGCATGATGTGAAGTGTGAATACATCCGCAAATTAAGCGAGCAGATCACCGTAATATCCGAGGTAGGATCAAAAGACGTTCAAAAGATCTTCGCCCCCTACAAATGGATCAAATTGATGAACGCCGAAATAGAAGCCGGCTCATGGAAAGTGATAGCCGAAGCCCGCGAAAGCGGTAACGTAGGCATTTATCGCGATTCGGGAGAAGTACGCCAAGGCTTGGTTGATGAAATTCTAACCCAAATCCCACAGGAAACCATTATCTGGGAAGCCCCCCAAAAAGCGCAACAGGTTTGGTTCATCAAATTACTCGGCGCAAATGTAAACTTAGGCAACATCGCCCCATCGGACATGATCCCCTTAGAAACCCTACGTTTAGGCTTACGAAGCGACACTTTCGACCATTTTATCAATTTATAATTTAACTATCAAATAGAATGTCATTTCGAACGAGGCAAAATAGAGCACCGCTCTATTGGCCAACGAGAGAAACTATTCTCTTGCGAAGCAAAATCTTCTGCAAGCGATAATCTCCAATATTCATTCTGGACGTGAATAATCCACTACCGGTTGATTATCATTTAAGCACTGCCCCAGCGGGGCAAAATGTCGGTAGGAAAAATGAACAGAACGTTCTCGTGCCGTAGGTACGATACCCTCTTTGCATTCACCCATGCAATTTGGCTAAGCATCCCACTTATTAACACCCTATAAAACTCCATACCAACCTTTTATACCATTTGTACCCCATACTTCCTGGGATGTTAACCGTGTGTGGAAAACTCCCGGTTGAATTCCATTGCTCATCAAATTAAATTCGTTCTAAAACCCCCTGATTTTTTTTCTCTCTGTTCAATAATTCTAACACACACACTATGAGCAAAAAAGATACAAAAAAAACAAGCACCGGTAAAGGATTAAAACTCGACAGGTATTTTAGTAAAGAAGGCACCAGCATTTACGATCAATTCACCTACGAAAAGCGTTCATCCGTTATCCGCAATCCATCTGGTGATGCCGTTTTTGAAATGAACGATGTAGAGGTACCGGCGGCCTGGTCGCAGGTGGCAACAGATATCTTAGCTCAAAAATATTTCCGCAAAGCCGGCGTACCCCAACCCGATGGTAGCACCGGTTCCGAAAAAAGCATAAAACAAGTAGCCCACCGCATGGCCAATTGCTGGAAAGACTGGGGCCAGCGCTACGGCTACTTCGCATCAAAAAAAGATGCCGATATATTTTACGATGAATTGGTGTACACTTTGGTTGGCCAACTGGCCGCGCCAAACTCACCGCAATGGTTCAACACCGGCTTGCATACATCTTACGGCATTACCGGAAAACCACAGGGCCATTATTATGTTGACCCGATCACCGAAAAATTAGAAAAATCAACCTCAGCATACGAGCGTCCACAACCTCACGCTTGTTTCATTTTATCTGTAGATGATGACCTGGTAAACGAAGGCGGGATTATGGATCTTTGGGTTCGCGAGGCCCGTATCTTTAAATACGGCTCAGGTGTAGGCACCAACTTCAGCAAAATCCGTGGCGAAAGCGAAAAGCTATCGGGTGGTGGTTATTCATCGGGTTTAATGTCGTTTTTGAAAATTGGCGACAGGGCAGCCGGAGCCATCAAATCCGGCGGGACAACCCGCCGTGCCGCCAAAATGGTTTGCCTTGATCTGGATCATCCCGAAATAGAAGGATTTGTAAACTGGAAGGTTGAAGAAGAGAAAAAGGTAGCAGCACTGATAGCCGCAGGCTATTCATCCGATTACGAAGGTGAGGCTTACCGTACCGTATCCGGCCAAAATTCCAACAACTCGGTTCGTATCCCTAATAATTTTTTCCATGCTTTAAAAGAAGGTAAGCAATGGGATCTGATCAGCCGTATGAATGGTCGCGTGATCAAATCGGTACCATCACAAAAACTGTGGGACGATATCGCGTTCGCCGCCTGGGCTTGCGCCGATCCGGGCGTACAGTTCGACAGCACCATCAACGAGTGGCATACCTGTCCCGAGGGTGGCCGCATCAATGCTTCCAACCCATGCTCTGAGTATATGTTTTTGGATAACACGGCCTGTAACCTGGCATCCATCAACCTTGCCCATTATTTTGATAAAGATACCCGCGTATTCAACGTAAAAGCCTTTGAGCACACCTGCCGCATCTGGACCATCGTTTTAGAGATCTCTGTACTGATGGCGCAGTTCCCATCAAAAGATGTAGCGCAATTATCCTACGATTACCGCACCCTCGGCTTAGGCTACGCCAACTTAGGTTCGGCCTTGATGGTGAACGGCATCCCTTACGATAGCGACAAAGCCCGCGCCATTGGCGGAGCCATAACCGCCATCATGACCGGTACCGCCTATGCCACCTCCGCCGAAATGGCCCGCGAGTTGGGTACCTTCAGCAAATACCAGGAGAATAAAAAACACATGCTGCGTGTAATGCGCAATCATCGCTACGCGGCCTACAACTCAACCGAAAATTACGATGCGCTGGAAATTCACCCTCCGGGCATCGATGAAAAATATTGTCCGGATTACCTGCTTTCCGCCGCATGCAATGCCTGGGATAAAGCTGTAGAAATGGGTGAAAAATACGGCTATCGCAATGCCCAAACTACCGTAATAGCTCCAACCGGAACTATAGGCTTAGTGATGGATTGCGACACCACCGGCATTGAGCCAGATTTTGCTTTGGTAAAATTCAAAAAGCTTTCCGGCGGTGGTTATTTTAAGATCATCAATCAGGCCGTACCCGAAGCATTAAAGAACTTAGGTTATAAAGATCACGAGCTACTATCAATCATCAACTACGCCAAAGGTACGGCCACTTTAGCTGGAGCGCCACATGTTAATCTCGATTCGCTCAAAGCAAAAGGCTTAACCGATAACGAGCTGGAGAATTTAGACAAAGCCGTAGTATCCGCTTTCGAGATCAGCTTCGCATTCAACATCTGGACGCTGGGCGAAGATTGCCTTAAACGTTTAGGTTTTACTGCCGAGCAATACAACGCACCCGATTTTAACCTGCTCCGTGCCCTCGGCTACAGCAAACAACAAATTGCCGAAGCAAACGAGTACATCTGCGGCAACATGACCATCGAGGGCGCTCCATATCTCAAACAAGAACACTACCCAATATTCGATTGCGCTAACAAATGTGGCACCAAAGGCGAGCGTTACATCCACGCCCATGGTCATATTAAAATGATGGCTGCGGCACAACCATTCCTTTCAGGCGCTATCTCCAAAACCATCAATCTGCCTAACGAAGCTCAGGTTGACGAGATCAAAGATTGCTACGAGCTTTCATGGCAATTAGGATTAAAAGCCAATGCCCTTTACAGGGATGGTTGCAAACTATCGCAACCACTCTCTACCAAGTCAGATCAGAAAGAAGAAATATCCGACGAAAAGCTGGACACTGTAGAAGAAGTATTAGGCAGCGCAGCCAACGTAAAACTAAGCGATTTAACTCCCGATCAGGTACTTGAAGCCGCCATAGCCATTATGGAGCGCTCAAAAGATACCAGCTTTATGCGCCAGTTATCACGCGTGGTGCAGAAGAAGAGCCTGCCTGCTAAACGCCGCGGGTTTACACAAAAGGCCAGTATTGATGGGCAAACTGTATTTGTTCGTACAGGCGAGTATGACGATGGCACCCTGGGCGAGATCTTTGTGGATATGCACAAAGAAGGCGCAACCTTCCGCTCATTAATGAACTGTTTTGCTATCGCCGTGTCTATCGGTTTGCAGTATGGGGTACCGCTGGAAGAATATGTAGAGAAATTCACCTTCACCCGTTTTGAACCCGCCGGTATGGTAATTGGGCACGCTAACATCAAAAGCTCAACATCTATTATCGATTATATCTTCAGGATGCTGGGCTACGAATATCAAAACCGTACCGACCTGGTACATGTCATCACCGAGCAAAACGGCATCACCGGCAACCCGCAAATGGGTGATGAGGATTTTAATATCGACGAAACCAACATTTATCAGCCAATAAGTACCGCTACCAATAATGGCGCTCAAAAACAATACAGTGTCGATTTAAGCATGGGAGTTCAAAGTGATGCACCTGCTTGCAGTGTTTGCGGACACACCACACTACGCTCGGGCACCTGCTACAAATGCCTTAACTGCGGCAATAGCATGGGCTGTTCATAATCCGTAAATCCCTGACCAATTATATACCTGAATGTGAGGCCCCGATATTCATCGGGGCTTTTTTATGTTTAATCCACAGGTTCTTTCTTCACCAGCTTTGACGCGATAAACGCGAACAAGCCTTGCAATAATCCAAAAATAATACCCGATGCAATACCGATGCCTATCATATAGAGCGCCACGTTTGCGCCCGCAGGTATCATTTGGCTCGCAGCCAAGTGATGTGCGCTGTACGAAGTATAAAACAGCGTATGCGCGATTGTAAGGTAAATACTGTTAAAAATGCTCACTAAAAAACCGTGCGCAAAATATTTCGCGGTACAAACTTTAGCTATCACATAAGCCACTAAAAACCATATCACGATCCAGAATATAAACTCAAGCTTTTCAGGGATAAGCGATATCGTACCAAAGGCCATAATGGCACCGAGCATGGATAATTGAAAAATAAGTTTCCAGTTCATTGGCGTGGGTTGATTAAGGTTTGTAGTTTAAATATACAGTTTTGCGCATTATAATTTAATAGCTAAAAATAATTGTCCGTTTTCAAAACAATTTGCTTTGCTGCTTGCTATAGGTATAAAGCTGTTAAAGTAGCCATTATGCGAAAAACCAGCCTGTTCTGAATCTTTATAGTTAAAAACTGCGTATTACCGGGTTAAGAACTAAATAACACGGAGATATTTTTTAAAATAAGGGTTTAATCGGCAATATATTCGCATTTTATTTACGCTAATTGATGCAACTTATTTTATTTAATATACTTTTGCTTAAACATTAAAAATTAATTGATAAATAAACATGAACATTTTTGTAGGTAGTCTTCCGTTTAAAGTTGAAGAAAGTGAATTAAAAGAAGTTTTTGAAGAATTTGGTGAAGTTACATCGGTAAAGATTATCACTGACAGAGAAACAGGTAGAAGCAAAGGTTTTGGCTTTATTGAAATGCCTGATGATGAGGCAGCTCAAAAAGCTATTAACGACGTTAACGGCGCTGAGCTTTACGGCCGTACAATTGTTGTAAACCAGGCTGAAGAGAAAAAAGATCGTCCATCAGGTGGTGGCGGTTACCGTGGCGGTAGCGGTGGTGGCGGCGGTTACAACCGTGGCGGCAACAGCGGCGGTGGCGGTGGTTACAACCGTGGTGGTAACAGCGGCGGCGGTGGCGGCGGCTATAAAAGATAGTATCTAGTTTTTAATGTTAGCGACCCCATTAATCGGTTCGCTATTTTCAAACAGACCTTATTTTTTCTTTTATTCCAATTCAGTACTTAACGGGTACTACCGAATTAGATATTTAATACTACCGGCAATGCGTTCTGCCTTGCCGGTAGTTTAATTTTATATGCATGGTTATTTCTGTGCGTATTCTTTTATTCCCTTTGCGGGACAACTTTCACATTTCTTATTTCAACATACAAGTTAACCACTACGTCATTACGAGCTTTTGCGTGGCAATCTCTACATAGGCAGGTCCATTATGCATGTTGTACAATGTTCTATTCGCTCTGTATAGCATAGAGATTGCCACGCAAGAGCTCGCAATGACGCGATGAAAATAGTTTTTGTTGACATGAAAGTTTAAGATATCCCCGATTTACAAACCTATAAAAACAGTAAAGCCTCCTGATGGGCAGGAGGCTTTTACTAACCAATTATAAACCTAAATTATGAGAAGAGCTGTAGAGGAAGGGGTCGAACCTTCACGGAGTGGTTATTCTTATTGCTAAGAGTTTCCCAGATTCTCCGCCACCGCGACAAGGAGGTGTGTCTGCCAAATTTCACCACCCTACA
>Ga0116227_10016493_pt1 | contig 10589 bp, 8 predicted proteins | sample S1TSphgellanicum_FD_89693 | JGI IMG/M metagenome (GOLD analysis project Ga0116227, IMG submission 89693) | Host-associated microbial communities from peat moss isolated from Minnesota, USA - S1T2_Fb - Sphagnum magellanicum MG | ecosystem: Host-associated > Plants > Peat moss > Unclassified...
AGAGGGTTAACTTCTGCTGGTTGGGAGCGATAAAACGCGGCAGGGTGGGTGCGACAATGATTTTTATGGGAGCGCGCATATTTGGAAAAAGAGAAAATTAAATATTAAAATTTTACATTCTTTACATCAAACAAGATATTGTTTGGGAGGTATTAGATAAAGGAACCTTTCTTTTCTCCCACCTTATTATTACCTAAAATTTTAATATGCACATATTTAAGTCACCATAAATTTAATTACAATTTTTTTTGCATCAAAATTTAAAATTTATTTAAAATTTATATTTTTCATTTGATCAAGAATTTAAAAAAATGACAATACCCATGTTTTGAAGGTTTGAAAGATGTAATAAAAAAAATACAACCATTTGTTCCCTTAGATGAAAAACTTATAGTTCTTACTGAAATGAAAGTGTACATTAGGAATCGAAAGAAACTAACCAATTAGAATTGGAGCAAAACAATCCCTAGTCCTTACACAATGCACATCCCCTACCTACCTACCTACCAACCGATTGGGGGCCATGCCATCATAACTCTACCATAACTCCGGTAGTGGGGACGGGACAAGGGAGCATCATAAACAACATAATGGGAGCAATCACAAAGGCCTGCCTGCCTATGAATCCAAATGGGGACAGCCAGCAAAGACAGATTTGTTGTGTTGTTATTGCAATTAAAAGGTTTGGCAAAAGAGAGTGTTTGGCAAAGAAGAGTTTGAGTTTGGCAGAAATGGGTGGGGTTAATTTTAGGGTCTAGATTTTGTCTGTCTTTCTTTATTCAAATCCCCCCTAGACAAACAAAAAAGAGACTCCAAAAACAGAAGAGCACATGGGGACAGTTAATGTACTATACTCACAATTTGTGTTTTTATTAGCTTTCGGTTGGTTTGGTTGGGTTGGTTGTTGCTGATCAGCTGCAAGAATGGTACACACACAATCTCTCTCTCTCTCTCTCTCTCTTTCTGTTTTCTTCAACTGATCTGAGATTTGGGTGGGGTTTCAATTTATGTGCGTAAGTGAAGAAGAATTAGATCCCCAAAGGGAGAAACGACAAATTCAACTCAACTCAATTCACGGAAGGATTTTTACCTTTGCTTGTCTTGAGCAAAAGAATCAGATGACAGCAAAAAGTCTCTCTCTCATCAGTGATCCAGTAATTAAAATACCCATCAGCGCTGATCACGGAAGATATGAGTTAAGTAAAGTGCGCTCCGAGTTTGATGGCAGCAGCAGCAGCTCTGGGGGAGGGGCCATCTCTGAATGATTGATATTAAGTTATGCATTTTGTGTTGTAGTATAGTTGCAGAAGTCTCAGCAGAAAGTTGTAAGTTGTGTAACCTATTCCTAGACTACTGCTGCTGCTGCTGCTGCTACTGCTACTTCACTTCTGTATCTGATTGCAGCAAAGACTCTGAGTTATGTCTGACATCTTCTTCGGTGATGAGACTACACACTGACTTCTTGTTTTCTTGGCAGAGAGAAATGCACTTACAAGATAAAAGTCTCGTGGTGGACATGGGTAACAAATCTGTATATTAAGATCGCTGTTTTTTCTGTTCTGTTTGTTTGGATGTGATCATGCCATAAACCTCCCAAACCGTGGGGCCTCTCACTCTACATATTTTGTACAATCGGAAAGCCCTTGACAAGGGCATGGTGCATGCGATGTTGTGCATGCGTGCGATGTGCATGCCTTGTCATTGCGCAATCTTCAGACCAATGGAGGAAAAGTTATGGAATTTAGAGTAATATTTTGTCTTTGGAAATTAAACTTTTTTAAAAAATGGGTTTTTCACAAGAAGAACTTTGAAGTTTAAGCTCACTTTGATTTGGAATAGTATTGGGAAGGGCTGACTTTGCTAATTCTCAGACCAATACAGATTTCTTTTTTGGGGAATGTAAGGTGATTTTTGTTTATGGAAATTACATTAAAATCAATTTAACAAGGTTCCAATAAGAACTCTCTAGAGTTAAGCCCATTTCAACAGGGAATAGTATTGGGATAGGTGACCGAACAAGCGGCCCAATGGCAGAGTTGTGAGAGGAGGCCCACTAGTCAATAATGAATTGGGTAATTTAGTCACTGGGTGGAGAGAGAGAACAATAATGGGTCATGATGATCAGAGGAAGGTGGGGATTAGGGATCAGTGTTGGGTTGGGCAGGTATTTGATTTTGTTGAGAACCAGTGGTTCCATGGGTTTGGGTGCCAGTTCCTAATACCCACCCAACACTGATTAGAACTCTGCTGATCTCACACTGGAAGCAATGCACACACACACACACACACACACACCCACACTCTCTGTCCAAGGCCTTCTGGTTTGTTCAGGACAGAGAGTTGTGGGACCTTGCATACTAAGTAAGAAACTGGGGCACGATTGTTGGCTGAATTGAAGCCTGTTTGTCTGCAACTAGATTTCAAACTAGATGTTCGGTGCTCAAGTTTATTATGTAAACAGAAAGCAAAAAGCACATTCTTCTTGTCCAAGCAAGGCCTTGCTTTGTTTGGCAAAATATAGATTTGTGGGGGAGGGGACCCCGCACTACTGAAGACACAGTGATGAATGGTCACCAAATTGAGGATTTTTTTTTGGTTTAGCACCGGATTTCTAGTTATTCGGTGCTCAAGTTTGTTGATTGACAACTACTCACAAGTGATGACAACAACTCCGATAAACCCAATGACAAAAAATATTAGTTGGATCACGTGTATAGAATGTGTTGGGAACTGGGAACTGGTGGTGGAATATAACCTAACTTTGTTGAATAAGTTTTCTTGGAATAATTTGTTGTTGTTGTTGTTGTTGTTTTGCTGTTTTTTTTTCCCCATTAACTCTGAAATTGAACACATGGAGGGACCAATTTGAATGAACATGTTGTCACGTTGTGCAGAATAAGCTCTACAATCTACTGGAGAGCTTTGCAAAGGTGTTTCATACCATGCCCAGTAAATCTTGCAAAAGAGGTGATTTTTTTTGGCTGGAAAAAACCACATCTTACATTGCAAAAAGAAAATTCTCAATTTTATTCTCAACTTCTTTTTCACCAAATTTATAGTTTCTATATATTTTATAATGATTAGATTCCTTCATATTTATGCAAAAGCTGCAATAATGGATTACAAATTTATACATATAAATACATCACACATTTTGAATGTTAACATAATTTAGAATTAAAAAACATGTAAAACAAACATTGGTTATGATTTTTTTGGCATTATTTTAGCTAAAATTCATCCCAAAAAATCACTAATCATGCCAATTAGACTATGTCCCACATAATTACATTTGAATTGGAACCTTGACTTTCCATGTGTATATGAATGTGTGCAATGTGATGAATAATTTATTGCAAAAATGTTTGAACAATGAGGGGTTTGAAAATTGTTGGCAATGTTATGTGCTTGTGCATTGCTCACAAGTCACAACCCACCCCAAAAGCACCAACTATAACCCTAGCTCAGGTAGACTATTATATTGTATTGGTGTATCTTGTGCCATTGGCCCAAGTGTGAACTAGTTACCGACTAATTTTTCCTTCCAAAATCATTTTTTGGTTAATTTAATTTAATTTTCAATGAAAAAAACTACTCAAAATCCAATATCTTCCACACCTTAAGTAAAAGAAAAATCGCATTTATTAAAATTTTCTCCATGAGCGCTTTCCAACAATACCAAGAATGTGCCCAAATTCCCCAATAATTTTTAGTTTTGATTTAAATGAATTTTCAATAAAAAATTTAGTAAACATTCACTAACTTCTACAACATAGGTTGAAAGTTGAAACATTAGGAAACCAACTTGGTGCACCCTTACTCATTGAGAGTGAGCTTTCTAGTAGTAGCAAGAGTTGCGTACGACAAGAGATGCCATGGTTTGAGAGCTCTCAATGTGACAAACAAAACAAACAAACAACCTTTCATAGAAAGATGTATGTGACCCTTGTTTCAATGAAAGATAACTTGACTAAGTAAGTGAGGGAACAAATGTAGAACTACTTTGGGATTCAAATTTAAAACCCGGAGTAAGTTAAACCCTACTCTTAAGGTTGAAATGTTCAAACTTTTGTTTCCTCTTTCATTTCCTTGGACAGGTAAAAAAACCAAAGGATTCTAGGCTAATGTTTTTGAGCTTCCCCCCCTTCAAGGTTGAAAGCTTACAAGGTTGATTGGTATTCAAAGAAGCTTTTCAACCTTACCTTTTGAGGACGTGCCTTTTTTGGAGCCCCTATTGAGAGCTTCTTTTTTTTAAAGGGCTCCTTTGGGGGTGACAAGCTCCATGAAAGAATTGAGCTTCATTTGAAGAGGGGGGGTGCATGTAATGTAAAAACGGCTGATAAATAAATGTTGTAGTGTATCTGGACGCACCCTTATAGAGTGGAAGAAACCCCATTAGGTATCATGGTGAAATTTGGAAAAAAAAAAATTTGATGAAAATTCATCAATTTTTACACCATGCAAACAACCTCTGGCCTTAGGGCATTCATTATTTCAATAACACCTCAACCCTCAAGTTTGGCCCCTCCAAAAACACACCCAAAAAAAACAAAAAACCCTAACCGTAGACCCTTGACCCAATTTTCTATCACTACCAAGAGTGCATTCTATAAGGTGTAAAATAACAACCCGAGGCAAGATTACACTCTTTAACCCTAACCCCCTCCTCAAGGCCTCAAGGACTCATCACTAATAATAAGTGTAAGTTGCTTAAAAAAAGAGGCTGTCAAAATAACTGACATGAGCACATTTGTGATAGTGCCCTATCTCACAAATTACAATATATCCTATCCTGAAATGAGGTTTTTGTCTTCTAGTAGACACCTTAGTGTACCTAATTAGTACTAATTGGCAGAAATTTGAGACATTCAAACTAAGTACTAAAAGGTTCCTGAATCCTCACACACTTAATTATTATAATGGTGTTGGTAGTTAGTACAATATGTGTTAAGGAATTCCTTTTTTCTACCACATGAAAGATTAGTCGTTGTTCTCGTTTTGTGCCCACAAAACATGAAAAAACTGAAGAGAAAACATTAGTGGTTGGAGTTCATTGCTTGGGCAAGCCTCCAAGGTGAGCACCATATTTAAATGCAACTAAATTATGTGTTGCTCTATCTTTGACACAAAATGTGCATGAGTTTAAGTATGTGTTTTTAGTGGTGCCCAATGGGGAAATATTCTTCAATTTTATATGAATTTGCTTTTATTTTCTAATCATCACCTTAATCCAATCCTTATCTTCCATTATTTGTAGCAAACGTTAGTATCAATTATGGTCGATGAAACCTTGGCAAACTTCATTAAACAAAGCACCCAACAACGGAAGAAAAGGAAGGATGAAGAGGGAGGACTCTCCCTCCCAAGTCTGAGTGAAAGGAGCAAACTCAAAAGTGAGTTGTCAAGAGGCAAAGTAACAAATCATGTTTCAAAGCCCTCGTTAGTCACAAGAAGCATATGAGAAATGGATGGAAAAACATAAGAGCACTAAGCTTAAAAGAGCCTTCATTTGCAACTACGTTGCACCTCAAAATATAAATGACTTACATTGTCTTTGTAAAGCTATTCCCAACCTTTGCCTATGAAAAGCACACAAAACTACCTAACGAGGATCACCGATCCCTTTCACACTTGCTCTCAAAGATGTTCCTAACTTCCCTTCATATTATTTTGGAGATAAAGTTTATAAGTATTTGGAAAATGTTTAGGCCCACCTAAAATATTGAAAATGTTTATTGGAAAGAAAGAAACAAGCATCTAAGGAAGTTGCACAATGTACCAAAATTCAAGGAGTCTCCTTGGTGAAAGCATTGAAGGATTTTGATCACATTTTTTAGGGATTCATCTAGGGAAGTTGTGCAATGGATGGAAATCTGAAATAAGCGGTCCTACTTTCCAAGGGAAATCAAATTAGGAAATTCAACAATGGATGACAATTCAACAAAATGAACAAATCATGGGAGGTTGCATCATGGATGAAAACACAAGGTGCTTATCACAACTCTTTGAGACATTCAAAAAAATTGCATGATTGGATGAAAGTATGTGAAAATGAAGGCATTCAAAAACGTTGCAAGTGGTGAAAAATACAAGGAAGTTGGGGCACATTTCCTTGATGAGAAACTTGGCCAAATTTCCCTTATAGTCCAAGCAATGGATGATCCAAGGAAAGTTGTTCCAACTGGCTATAGTGAGTGAACCAGCACCCACAAGTGCATGATGAAGGATGAATGATAAGTGGTCCAAAAATAATTTTCTGTTGGGTTCCAGTTCATTACCTAACCATGTTGGTTACCTCAGTTGCTTTTTTTTTTTTACTACCTATCTACTAACAACCCCATAGAAGGTTCTTACTTGATAGGTAATAAAAACAACCTTTATCTATGTATAATCTACCATCTATTTATCTAATAGTTATGTATTTTCTTACTTATCTATCTACAAATATGACCTATTTCTTAAATAATGGGTTATCAAGGTGAAACTGGATATGAATTCAGTTGAGGTTCATCCACAATTGAGCCATAATGGGCACCTGGTGGATAGTGGGCTGGTGGGATAATTGATACAATCCCAATGTCCAATTGCCTTAGGTTCAACTTTGCCATATTTATCCATTGTCTAGTGATCTCTTCCCCTCCCCCTCTTTCATTTGCAAGTTTAACTAGTGGATTTGTGGTAGATGACAGCTTTTTTGTTTTAGGTCTTCTTTGTTATTGTTGATTGTCATTTCGTAGTTGTGAGTCTTCTTTGCATAGTGTCTTTACCTGATTTTTTTGTTGATTGTTTGTTTTTGGTTTTTTGTTTTTTTTGGGATTGTGTCTACTTGTGTTGTCATTTATTTTCTACTTTTGATGAATGGGTTCTCATTTTTTATTTTTGTTTACAATTTTTTTTTCTTTTTTTCACCCATCAACATGGATATAAAAAGATAAAATAAAATATGTTTTAAAAAATTGTCTATGATATTTATATTCATTCAAATTAAATTGAATTTCAGATTGACATAAATAATGATGAACTATTGAAAATCATACATGGGAACATAATCAAAGAGGAAAAATAAAATAAAATAACTGATTGTTAATGGTAATGTGAAGCAATGCATAGCCCAAGTTGGATTAGTGTAAAAATATGTAAACAAACATATGAGGTACATGAAACAAGCTTGTGTTTGTAGATGAAAAAAAGAAGCCTTTAGAGCCAATCGAATTGCTTAGAACCTAGGAACTGGACTTGGTTAGGAACATTTTTCTGTTTTACCCTTGCCACCCTCCACCACCTCATTTATTTATTTAAAAAATGTATGCATACCAAATTTTTTCTCCTTGACTAACATGTCTAACCCCAGTTGGAAAAAATAAAATGAAATTTGATACACTAGAAATTGGAGAATTGCTAATGAGAAGCATCCATTTCATCCAATCAAAATCTAGAAGCTTTTAACTTAGTTATCATTCATAAATCAGGTGAGCTTGTTGGGTTTGTCTCAAGCAAAATACTCAGCACCTTGGATAAGCAAGATTAAAAGGAGCAAAGGTTTAGGGTTTAGGACAACCCAGTTTTTTTAATAGAAATAATATTGATTTCATAGAATTGGGGGGAAATTTTGATGCCAAAAACACATTTCACAGTGAAAAAACATGTTTTTTCTCCAATTTTTTTCTCAAAATTAAAAAAAGAAGAAGAATATCCATGAGTGATGAATATCCATGCAGAAAAAAAGGTTAGGCAATTGAGTCATGCATATCACTTTAGTGCCCATCATATATTCATTCATGTGCCAATCATTATTTCAAAACAAATGATGAATCGCACAATTCTAACTGCAAATGATGAAACACACAATTCTAACTGTGGTGAACCATGTATTTTTTCCCCCGACAAATTTTGTTGTTTTTCCCACCAAAAAGAAAAAATTGGGCAAAAATTGGAAAAAAATTGTTTGTTTTCTTCTAGCAAATATTCAACCAAGTTTTCTTTTTTCTTTTTTCTTTTGGTTGAAAACTTCACAAAAACTTGCAGTACAAAAAAAAATTGAAAATAGAAGTTTGTGGAGAATAACAAATTTTTACAGTTGGTAATTTTAAAAAAAAGGCTGTACAACCAAAAAGCATGTCCATCCAGACTTTGAATCCCAATAGCCGAAGGAATCCAAAGCCCAACCTAGTAGGCTATGTATGATCCAAAGAACTTGTTGAATGAGGACAGACTACCCACCATTGTGGTCGGGGTGTACAACTTATCCTTTATTGGCGTTGCCTACTAAGGCAAGGATATTGTGTTTAGATTCATTAAAGTGGGTATAGTAGTTTAAGGGATTTTGGCCCCTAGGTAATAATAGATCTATTTTTATATGAGGATTTTTGAAAGATGATATTTTGGCTTGTGTTTGAAACTTGAGATTAGTTACAGAGTTATAATAATATCTTGAAGGATTTTTTGGTTTTTTTCAGAGGATTTGTTGAAGATTAATATATTTTTTGCATGGTGAAATATTTGAGTTTCCATAATTCTTCTTCTTTTGCCTTAAAGATACTTTCTAATTAATGTAAATGGCAAGGCCATAGTGTGAAACAATCCTTGTTTTCTATGAGAAGGCCAACCTTTGGGGGGAAGGGGAGGAAAGCTTGTTACAATCTGACATTAGTGACCAGTAGTCACTTGCAAAAGAGAGAGAGAGAGAGAGAGAGAGAGAGAGAGATTGTTGGGATGCAACACAGAATGTTGTCCTTTGGTTCTGTATGATCTCTCCCCACTGGCAGCAACAAGTGTCTCAAATTCGATCTGCTTTGATTGTGGGTGAACCGACAATGGGCATGTCAGTTTCATTGTTTTGTTGAATTCATCAGTTTTTTGTTCCAACAAACAAAGAGTGTCAAACAAAGAGTGTACGCACTGACAATTTATTGTATATATATATATATATGATATAAACCAAGCCAAGTTTGCATTTGTTGCTTGCAGAAGCTCTGTTCTCTAGTGTGGGTCAAGCCAAGCCCATTGTTGGTTGGTTGGTTGGGTTGGGTTTGGCTTGATGCCAGTGACCTCAACACCAATGAACAACACATCACCTCTCATCTTCCCATTTCGATGACATGCAAGTTTAAACTCTCACTGATCACAAACTTGCCGTTTTCATGTATCTGTGTTTTTACAACATTTTAACAATATGCTTAAGATTAAATGTTGACATAATCATTAATATGATGTTCATGCATCTGCATTTTTTAATAATATTTTAACAAAGTGTCTAAGATTCAGTGTTGATACAACTATTGATATGATGTTGTAATGATAGTGGAACATACTGTTTTGATCCTGAGCAGCTAACTATGGAAATATTAGCTCGTGAACAAGAACTCAATGAAACAAAAGAGTCCATCGACCGTGACCAAGCATCATCCATGGTGATGCACTCACGAGTGCTGGTTGAGTCTGGCTGGTTGGTTCTCGACATGGTTGTTATTCATTCTTCTTCTCTAGTGGGCCATGAACAGTAGTAGTAGCCTAGTGTTGGTGGGTTCTGGGCATGGTTTATCAATACCCTTTTAGGCTCCGTTGTTGGGGTGGGTTGGGTTTGTTTGGGTTCCTGGATAAACTGGATATCAATTGGGGTTCTGGGTTGTGTGTACACCGTTACCAGTTGGTCTCGTTCTGTGTTCTGTTCACAGGCAATTCGACAGTGCGCTCAGGAGCCTCCTGATCAGACCAGACAGGACGGGACTGGACTAGACAGGACTGGACCCACAACCCACATCCAGCTTTGATTAGGTCTTAGTATGGTAACGCCCTGTGAGCAAGGGCGTTCATGAAGTAAGTGCCCCGCACGTTCCGAGGAGGGCACTAACTTCGGGAACGTCCTGCTCCTCAAGCAGAAGGCACTTACTTCCCGAAGGCCTCACTCTTTGGGCATATTACCCAGTGTAAAAACGGATCAGAATTGTTTTTTTTTAAATTTTTAATTTAAAATATTTTTTGAAAAAAAAAAGAGGGGGATATAAAATTGTGGTCTGTAACATGCTCTCCAAATACACTGAAAAAATTTCTGACATGTTTTTTGCAACCTGGAACTGGACCATGCAATCAGCAGCTGTGTTCTGAAACTTCACCATGCAACTTGACTGCTCACAGGAACATGATGAACTTCTGCAACCAGATTCATCTAGGGTTTAGGGTTTGGTGCTACAATACTCGTATTCCTACACAATTTCACATGTCGGACTTATGTATCATGAACTGCGTTCTAAGTTATGGTTTCCTCCCCTAACTTAGACCAGGCACTTGAATTTTATTGTGGTGAATTTTTCATGATTTACAAAAAAATTTAGAAAAAAATTGCAATTAATTTTTTTTTCCAGGGTCAAATATGATATTTCAGCCAAATAATAAATAAATAAATAAATAAATCGACAATGGGACCAGCAGTCATCACTGGATACCAATGTTTTGTTTGTTTGTTTTTTTTTTTTTTTCAATTTTGTTATTTAATTAAGGTGATAATTTTCTACTAGGCTAAAAATTAATTTTTATATATATTTTATTTAAATTTTTTATTATTTTTAAAAATTGGTTCTAAAAAACAGAAT
>Ga0116227_10016494_pt1 | contig 10589 bp, 10 predicted proteins | sample S1TSphgellanicum_FD_89693 | JGI IMG/M metagenome (GOLD analysis project Ga0116227, IMG submission 89693) | Host-associated microbial communities from peat moss isolated from Minnesota, USA - S1T2_Fb - Sphagnum magellanicum MG | ecosystem: Host-associated > Plants > Peat moss > Unclassified...
AATTATCACTGGCAGGGGCAGTCACTGTACTTCAAAGGGCTGTTGGTGCCAAGACCAGCGGATCGCATGGGACTAGTAGTCCAGATGCATAAGGACCTAGGGCACTTTGGAGAAGAACGGACTTTAGCTGAAGTGTGTAGAAGGTATTTTTGGCATAACCGAACTAAGGATGTCAAAGCCGTAGTGAAGGTGTGCCAACAGTGTCAGATGGTGAAGAGGATGGGGAGTATACGCTTTGAAGATGAAGAGTTGAAGAGCATACCTGTTTGTGACCTGTTTTATAAAGTGGCTATGGATATTGCAGGGCCACTGCCTAAGACCAAGTCAAGCAATAGATGCATCCTAGTAGCTATTGACCACTATTCGAAATGGTGTGAGGCAAAAGCTGTAGCTAATCATGGAGCCAAGACAGCAGCCAGGTTTCTGGAGGATGATGTGATCTGTAGGTACAGGGTACCCAAATTTGTGTTGACTGACAATGGAGGAAAGTGGGCAGCAAAGTTTGACACCATGTGCAAAGACTACGGGATTCATCATCAACACACTGCGCCTCAATGGCCGTAGTGCAATGGTATGGTTGAACGTCTAATCAAGGCGATCAAACATGGCATAACAGTACTGTCTGCAGTACCCGATAATGCCAATTGTTGGGATGAGCAACTGGCAAAGGTTATGTTTGGATACACATGCGGAATTCAGTCCAGCACAAAGTTCTCTCCTTTCATGATTTTGATTTGGCATACACCACGCCTAAGGGCTGACAACTATTTACACTCATTGACTGCCGAAGTTGATGACGCTGCTGATGTGGAAACTACTGCAGAACAATTCATGCAAAAGGTGAAGTTGATTGCTAGCATTCATGAGAATGTTCTGCTTAATGTAGGACAGGCACAACAGAAACAGAAAAGGGCCTATGCTACCAGAAAAGGGAAACATGCTTTTGAAGGTCTGGTTGCTGGTGAAACGATGGTTAAGATGAAGAAACCTGAGAAGAAGAAGGCGTTGACTGCCCGTTGGGAAGGTCCATACCTGTTTGTTGCGCATACTAACGGGATTGGAAATCTTGACTTCGAAGAAGGGAGCCGGGTATGCATTGTTCAGGACGCTGATGGGAATCAGTGGGAAAGACCACGGAGGGATCTTCAAGTTTATCACACTCCACAAGGTTAGAAGAGCTGAGGGACTCAGCTTTTTGAGGAATGGAGGGGTGACACATGTGACCGGTTATGGGGTGGCCGAACGAAAACTTGATTATGGCTACTGAGTTTGGAAATTTGATCTTTTTGGTTTAAGGGATTGAGAAATTAAACCCGCCGGAAAAATGGACTTAATGAAGGCGGCCATTTTATGGATTTGGGGACTTGAACTTGTAAGGATGCATGGGAAAGCTTGAGCGGGAAGCCAAGCAGGTAACGGCTGGAATTCTGGAGGTAGGAGGGCGATTTGGATTTTGGAAGACTAGCAGATGAAGGGGCGGTATTCTGAGTGGCGAGGGGGGATTTTCTCTCGGGTTGTTCTTCATGCAGCTGCTTAGCTTGTTGCTGATTTTCTTCCGCTGCGCCAGTATCATGCTGAGCGGCTGTGTAACCTCTTGATGCAATTAGCATGGAAGGTGGCGCCGAGGAGTGATGAGAGCTCTAAGGGGTCCGAGCCTTAGATGTGTGGCAGGTAGAAGAGAGGGAGAGGATCTGTTAGCGGAATGTTTTTCTGTGGGGATTTGTTTGCATCTGAGTTGTGGTCAGCTGAGCGTTATTTTGTGGAGAATGAGAGGTAGGAGGGGTCTGTGCCTACAGATCTGTTGTGTGGACATGATGGGGTTGTCATTGTGAGAGGATTCGTTGCGAGCTTGGTTTACTGTTGGTCCGCGTCCGCGATCTCAAAGGGTGGCTGCTAGGTTTATGGGTGCTGGGTTTCAAAATGTGGAGAGTGAGAGTAGTGTATAGAGGCAGTGGAGGGATGTGGTTTAGTGGCTCGAGGGACCGAGCGAACACGGAGGGATCTGACCTTGAAGGCATCACCGGAAGTTCCTGTTGCAACCAAGAGGATGTGCATTATAGATCGAACATGAGACAGTCCTTGGTTTGTTGATCTGATTTAAGGCACAGGGATCTGCTCCCTGTGATCCGACGTGTTGATCTTTATTTTGAGCAAATCAATTTTTTTGTTGAAGAATCAGGCGTTGTGTGTTGATGAGTTCTGTAGATTGTTAGAGTGGAGTGTGGTGCAGGTCAGAAGATCAGGGAGCTGTGTGTTGATGAGTTCTGTAGATTGTTAGAGTGGAGTGTGGTGCAGGTCAGAAGATCAGGGAGCTCAGATCCGGTTTGGGTTTGTGAGCTCACCATGTCTGGTTGTCTCTATGTTTGTGCATAGCTCTCTCTCTAACTCTCTCTCCTCTCTTTTGGTGACAAAAGGACAAAGGTTGACCATTTATCCACTTGGTTTCAATGTTTTTTTTTTAGAGGTTTTGAAAGGAGTGTTGAGGTGGCTTTCAGTTGTGTAATAGTAGAGAAGAAATGGTGACCCTGTCTTTTTCCACCAAAAGCAAAATGATGACACATGTCAACAGTGAACATAATTCTTAAGTTAGTAACAAGTAGAGGAGGACTAGCCATGGATGAATATTGAAGCACTAAAAGAAATAATAAGACCATGGAGGAAAAAAATAAGGAAAGGAATGACATGCTAAGGGCAGTCAATGTACATGCTTTCTAGCCCCTCCATCAAATGATAGGCAACAATTCAAACAATGTATCTTGGTTTTTTTCTCAGGACTTCCTTTTATAAAATAGAAGGGGCTAAATTGCCACTGCTATCTGGTGAAATTTAGCCAATACAAAAAAAAGGTTGGTATGATTTGTTGACTTAAGCATCTAAGTCAAGACCATTTCCTTGGTCACTGCTTTCTTCCTTTGTTGTGCCACTCTTTTACAACAGATTTATCTGTAAAGTCCAGCGATTAGGGTCGAGAACAGCCAGTTTCTGCATAACAGTGCATGAAACTTGGAACTGGGAATGAAAATTTTATAAAACCAGATAACTAACTGGGACCCAAACTAGTTTTTCCACCAATTTTGGTGGTAAACTGAGTTTCATCCTGTCTGTCCTTTTTCCTGACCGCCTCCACTACTGCTACATATGTATTTTTCCTGCTCTCACTTGTACAATTATTATAACTTGTGTGGCTGTGCTGTTGGCCCAAGTATTACTACATGCCCAACTGATTTTTCCTTCCAAAACCTGGGTTTTTGGAATTTACTTGAATTTTCAGCGGCAGAAATCACTTAAAAATCAATATCTCCCACAATCTGAATCGCAGCAGTACTTTTGTAGAGCAATATGTTTGTACTGACTGCATTTAGTTAGTTTCTTTGGATGATTTAACATTTTTCAAAAGAGGGGATAAGGGGTGAAAGCAGGCCCAAAAACAGGGTGACTTTATGGATAATTCTAACAAATGGTTTTCAATCATCTTGTGAGGTTGATCTGTATGTTTTTGTTGCTAATAGCATGTTGATCCACTAGACGCTTGTGGACTCGATGAATTTGGTAAATAAATACAATGTGAGCATGCTATGGAACTTCGTGTGTCACTAGTTTATTTTATTAATTTAGTTGGGTCACATCATGGCCTCCTCGAATCTCAAAGACCCAAAGCCAACCTAGAAAACAACATTCAACTACCGACATCATGCAAGATATATATCAAAAATGGGAATGGGCAAAGTGGGCAATGAGACCACAAGAGTGCAAGTTGAGAGGTAAAAGAGGCCCATTACTTTTCCATTAAAAAATGTGAGAAGCTTGCATCTTTTGAAGTGTAATTTAAACTCATTGTCTCATGAACCTAATCAAGGAGGAAGCATCAAAGGTGCCACTAAGATCTTTAAATTCTATACCTTGAAGGGTGGCAAAACTCATTACAAAAATTGTGACCAAACACAAAATGAAGAATTAATGATAACATCTCCGTGTAACAGGAATATGGGTAGATATTATGATTCCTATGATGTCTATCTATTAAGGAAGGTAGTTTGTTGGCCTTGCCTACCAAGGCAAGGATATTGTGTTTAGATTCATATAGAGTATAGTAGCTTAAGGGACTTTGGCCCCTAGGTAGATAATAGGTCTACTTTTATATGAGGATTTTTGAAACATGATATTTTGGCCTGTGTTGAAACTTGAGATTAGTTATAGAGTTATAGTAGCTTCAAGAATTTTGGTTTAATTTAGAGGATGTTTTGAAGATTATATTTTTGCATGGTGAAATATTTGAGTTTTCATAATTCTTCTTTTGCCTTAAGATACTTTTTAATGTAAATGGCAAGGCTACACTGTGACACACCCCTTGTTTGTCTTGTATGTTTTATTTCTTTGTCACTTTGAGATCTCCCAAACCATGATGCCGCTCATTACACTCTTGACACTATTGGAAAGCCCTCTATTAGTAGGAGTGTGTGGAGATGTATTTGTAATGTTTCTACCTCCATTGCAAGAATTATTGAATATTGAAAAATTAAGTCAAAGAGTTTTTTTTTATAAAAAAGTCATAATCAAACCTTTTACAATAATTGGGGCCAGCACTTGATATTAATGGACAGCCCTTCATGATTAAGATTTGTTGGTGAATAAATTGTATTTTTTGGACTCAAGGTTGAGGAGAAATTGAATTATGAGTAAGTATTTTTTGTTGGAAAATAATTTTAAGCTTTAAATGATTTATTCAGAATTCAATTTTATTGTCAAAGATCTTATTCACACTTAGAAATAATTACATATTCATGTTCACTCTCGAGCTGGTGGCACAAACCACACTAGTTAAAATAAAATAGAACAAGTTCCAATTGTAATGCAATAAAAAAATATCTTTGCACATGAGTTCATTAGCAAAATAATTTGAAATTCCTACACGAACATACAACTGTGTAGCACCCTCTATTGGACTTGTCCCCCACCCCACTTTCGATTTTGAAACAAAGAGAAAAAAAAATGGGGCAAACCAGCTTTCCTTGGTCAACAAAGGATAAAAAATTACCTCAGAATATCCAGTGTTAACCAAGAACCAAGAATCGACCTTCAACTAAAACTAGCAAAATTGGCCCCAAAACCCTATCTCATTATATCATTCCAATTTTTCATATTTGAAAAAATTAATTTATAATTTTCTTTCAACTGGGGTTAGACATGTTGTTAGTTTGAGATAAAATTTTCAACCATTCAATTTTTTAAATAATAAATTTGGCAAGACCCGTCATGGAACCGGACTCATTGGGTCTAAATTGAGTTAGATCCTGGACTAAAATCAAAGCTTCCTTAGGATCGGATGTTCTCTTGAAAAGTAAAAACCAAACAACATTGGCGAGTATGTACTTTGGCAGGTAAGAAAGGTTGATTTAGGTTAGAAAGAACCACATGTGAATAGGGCCTGATTTTCACAACTGGAATTGATTTTGAATCAAAACTTGATTTTTATTTTTATTTTGAAGAATTGAACTTGAAACTGGATTCTGAGTTCTATTTATGTGTGGAAGCAGAGGCAGAACCAAATCAATAATTCCAATTGATTTTTCAAAATCAAAAAACCAAGGTTCTTCATAAACATTAAGAATTGCCCAACATTTGGAAAGATCCAATGTTAGTTGGGCCTCGATCCAAGAATTGGACCTAACCATCGATTCTACATGAAACTAGACTTGTTTAACAACTAGACCTGATGTGTCTTAAGGGCTTTTTTCTTACAAGGTCTGGGTCACATAGGTTTAGGTAAGGGTTATGATCCTAAGTTTACATTTAGGGTGTGAAGATATGGTCTTATTATCAAATGATAGAAAGGGGTGTGGAGATGGTGGTATTGTGGCAAGTGTTTTAAGACCACTTTAAGGACCGACATCACATTTGCACTTTCAACAAGGGACTTTTCATTTTTTCCTAGTTCATTACAACATTTATAGACTGTTGTTAATATCTTGATTTTTCTTTTCTTGTTGTTGTAATTTGAGCCTTCGCATGAACCACCTTGAACCCGTATTTTTCACAATGATCACCCATCTTTTTATCCTTTTTTCTCTTCGCTATTACAATTTGAGGCTTTCCATGAACCACCTTGAACCTTGACCCCATTTCTTTCACAACCAACACCCATCTATCTCATTTTATTTTTCTTTGCTACTAATGTAGTTTAAGCTTTCTCATTAACCATTTAGCACCCATCTTTTTCACAATGAACAAGTCCATCCTTTTTCAAAAAAACACTTGTTATTGTAAAGCCTTCCCATGTACAACCTTAGATTGAATCCACAACAATAGAAGAATTTACAATTCCACAACATGTTAAATCTATGAATTTGAAACAAAACCAATTGCTATCGCAAGATGATGACGATTCAAAAACAAAATTCTCTCTCATTTTTCCCATGTTGTTGTTGCAACTTAATTCCCTTGTTGCCTTTTTTTCCCTTGCTTATACAAGTGATGCAAATGTTCACAATGGCATCCCCGAGTGCTAGTCAACCTCTTCCAACATTTGTAATTGAGGAGGAGGATGACATCCAATTTATGTTTCAAATTGATTATTTTGATTTGTAAAAAAAGTCTAATGTTGAGGTAGATGAAGGTTGGGCATTGCCCACTCCACTTTTCTTGGCCAACAAAGATTTTTTGGTATCTTGGCATTGCACAATAGGTTATTGGTTTTTTTGGTTGTTAATAATGGTGTTGAAATTAATTCTTTCAACCCACAATTGATGCATTATATTGTGTGCCACCCTGTTTGATAAAACAAGATGTTAGGATTCTAGCCCGGTGGAAAAATAAAAGGTTGTAAGATACAATAAAAAAAAATGGTATGAGTTCCTTGAAAAAGGGGAGTTGCAAAGTAGGGTGGTTCATTTTTGTGTCACAATGTAGTTTTTTACATGCTATATAACATGCCATAAAACCAACAATGTGCTAAATTTGTGATTATATTTGGATTATTAACTTGAATAAAATGACATGTATATTAAAAAATTTTAACATCTTTGCATTAAATATATAGTAAAGAACATTCCTTTGATCAAAAGTTGAAAGGATAAAACCATTTGCAAAAAATAAGGAAAAGTATTCAAATCTATTTCATATCAGAATTGTTGGGCTATTGTTGAAGCCATAACAAATTAATTGTTCCTTGTTCTCAAACCTTGTGTTTTATAGTAAAATCAAGGTTATTGGTTGTTGTCAGATGCATTTTTAAAAAAATCATTGTGTTCCATGAAATATGACGTGGTTAAGATTTAAGTTTTAAATGCACCATTGATTCTTGGTGATTTTTTATTCAGAATTGTAAGAATTCACATTGCAAATGATAGTGCAAGTGATCAACATACTAATAGTTTTTGGCCAATTTTAACAACATATAATTCAAGCAAAAGTACACAATATTTGTCGATCATGTTCAACCCCCACTTCAAAAACATGAAAATTATATAAAATTATTTGGGCAATTTTGTCACCATCTAGATTGCTGTAGATTATGACACAAGGATTGTGTGTTTTCTATTATTGCAAGTTTACTAAGCATAAGCATGATAAAGTAGACAATTTGTGTGCCTTATCATAGAAAATGATAAATAGTCATTATTAACCAACTTCAATATATTGAAAGTATAAATATCATTTTATTCAATGATTAATGCTAAAAGATGTAATTATGTCAACCTTGAATAATGATTGCAATTGTTTTACAAAAAAAATTTGTTTTGAATTTTCGTTATTCTTTAAATGATTTTTTTAGCAAACTAAATTCTTTTGTTGTTGTTATGTGGTGGTAGACCATAAGTGTATGGTGGTAGAATAAAAATTGTTGCTAAATTTGTTGTGTGTCAAAAGATCATTTAGGCTACTGTGGTAGATTTGAAGTTATCAACATACATTAATACATGAGAAGTAGAAAATAGGTAGTTTAGTTTATAGGACGTAGGTACTTTAGTTTGTAAAAATTAGGAAAAAAATGTAAATTTAAAATGGGAAATGTTTAGGTAAATGATGATAGAGAAAACTATGCCAATATTCTTGTGAAGAGGATATAATTATCTATTGAATTTACGGTTTAAGGTTTATGAATGATAAAAGCTTAAGGCTACATTTATTATTTATGGAGTCTTCTGTTTTCAACTCACAAATGATTTTGAAAGTTTCTAAATGATAAAAGCTTGGTGGGTGAAACCATGAATCAATGAACCAACATGTTTACTATTTTTCAAAGGAATGTAATCCTTTTCCCAAAAGAAAAACCTTTGTCATGGAAAGAAATTTTTAAAAAATTTTTTATTTTTTATTTTTTATTTACTATGTTTTCCCCAATATATGACTTTTAAGAGATTATTTTTGAATGAATATGAATTTTTTAAATTGTAAAAATTTCATTTAAAAACTGATCATTTTGTCTTGAAAATTTATCACAATTTCAAATCATATCAAAACATGTTAATTAGTTTGAAATTTTGTTTTAGACAAAATTTACATTGCACTACATTTAAATGTCATAAAGGATTCATGAACATCAAATAGATCCAAAATTCCAATTGTTTTGGAAAAACATCAAGATATTCTTTGTATTTTGAGTGTGTTTTATGTGTGTTTAAGTCCTTTTTTATTACAAAAAATTCAACATCAAAAAATTTGTATATTATGAAAATCAAGAACCCTTTTGTGAGACTAATAATGTTTGATGGAACATTTGCTCAACTTTAAAGGTCTTTTGCTCAAATCAAAACTCAAAATCGAAAAATTCAATGATTTAGTTAAAATTTTTTAACATCCTTATTAGTCATGAAACACAACTTGAAATGATTGACATGCCATTAAAATGGCACATCACAAATTTAACACGTGAAGAATTAATAATGAAAAGCATATGAAGTTTGTACATTCATATATTTGTGCATTTTACACACAAATATTATGTGTTGAAGATACGTTTGGCACACAAATAAATGTGTTAACAAATGAAATATGAACCTATAAATGATCGAATGTCACAAAAATTTCACATTTTCTATAAATCCATTTGTCAAACATGTTTTTAATGCACAATATTAGTGTATAAAATGTATGAATTATGAATCAACAAATTTTGCATGCTTTTCATTACTAAGTGGTGAAATGCTAAATTTGTGATGCACATCGGCATATAATATTTTTAAAACGTAGTTTTGAACATGATTTGACATGATTTTTGGTTTTATTGTGTTATGATTTTATTTTGATCCAATATTTATGTTGTTTTGTTGACATACAAATTATGTTTAATGCTTACATCACAAACTTAACATCTCACGACTTAACAATGAAAATTGTGGAAAATTCGTTCATTCATAATTCGTACATTTTATGCACTGATATCATGCATTGAAAACACATTTGACACACAAATTTATAAGAGGATGCACAATTTGTGTGACATTCATTCATTTATAAGTTTGTAATTCATTTGTGTGTCAAATGTGTTTTCAATGCACGATATTTGTGTGTCAAATGTATGAACTTATGAATGAACAAATTTGACACAATTTTGATTATTTATTCATCACATGTTAAATTTGTGATATAAATTTTGAATGTTCTAAAAAGAAAGTACACCAAAAAGAAAATTTAATTCAAACTTCATTCGTATGGCAAAACTCTTAGTTTAAAATCTAAGTTCAAGTCTAAAATTCAAGTCTAATCTAAATCTAAGTGTAATATCTAAGCCTAATTATGATTTAAAGTACAAATATAAAATCAAATATAAAAGCAATTGTGTTGTGCTTGGTTTGTTGTTCAATCATGAAATTTGCGTGATTATTTTATAGTTTATAGATTAAACTTTAAATTAAGGTTGTGGGAGGTACATAGTGTTGGTGTACCTTAAAGTTTGATGCCATAAACATTTCCAATTTTGCAATGAATGACCTTGTGATTAGATATGTTTTTGATGACTTTGAGGTTAATCATATGTCAATTTTAATTGGTAACCCTAAACCTAGACCCAAACCACCTTCTTTTCAAAAATCCCAATCCATGTCATGTATTGGGGAAAGAAAAAAAAAACCGTATTTGGAGGTCTTTGGCAAACTGAAAATAATTACAAGTTATTGCAAAATTTGGACCCATTGGACTTAGAATTGTTGGTCAAGAAAATTTTACTTAACCTCAAAGTTAACGAGTTTTAAATGGTTTGAAAATATTGTTTAAAAATCAAAAGGTCTTCCATTTAAAAAGAAGACTTTACACTTGGAACCGACTATTCTTCCAAAAACCAAGAACTTGCCAACATTGGGAAAAACCTCCCCCAATTCTTTCACGTTTCCCACTCATAAGGGTGAGGTAGGTGAATGGCCCATGCTCAACATGCATTTTGTATAGTTGTTGACCTGGTACAGGGAAAGAGCCCCTTTAAGAGATTCCATTTAAATTGGGAAAAACCTCCGCCAATTCTTCCAGGATTCTCAATTGACAAGGGTGAGGGCAGTGGTTTTTTTAGTGGCGAATTTTCGCCATCGCGACCAAAAAAAAAAAAAAAAAGGGCTGGGGAATAAAAAAAAGAAATTTTTGGGAATTAAAAAACAATT
>Ga0116227_10016495_pt1 | contig 10588 bp, 12 predicted proteins | sample S1TSphgellanicum_FD_89693 | JGI IMG/M metagenome (GOLD analysis project Ga0116227, IMG submission 89693) | Host-associated microbial communities from peat moss isolated from Minnesota, USA - S1T2_Fb - Sphagnum magellanicum MG | ecosystem: Host-associated > Plants > Peat moss > Unclassified...
CCGCGCCATATTGCGCAATCCCTCGATCCTGCTGCTGGACGAAGCCACGTCGGCGCTGGATGCGGAGAGCGAACGCGCGGTCCAGGATGCGCTGGCGCCGCTCATGCGGGGCCGCACGACATTGGTCATCGCTCATCGCCTGGCGACCATACAGAAGGCGCAGCGCATTGTGGTGATGGAAGACGGCGCGATCGTCGCCACCGGCACCCATAACGATCTGGTGCGCCATGGCGGGTTGTATGCCCGGCTGGCCGCGCTGCAGTTCGACTTGTCCGGCGAGGCGGCGGAGTAGGGTCCTACCGCTGGTCGAACTTGAGTTCGATCCGGCGATTATGCGCCAGGGCATCGTCGCCAGTCCCATTATCCACCGGCTGGAATTCGGCGAAGCCGGCGGCGGCGAGGCGGTTCGCGGGGACGCCTTGTTCGATCAGATATTGCAGGACGGCGGTCGCGCGCGCGGTTGAGAGTTCCCAGTTGCTGGGGAATTCCGCCGTGTGGATCGCGCGTCTGTCGGTATGGCCGTCGACACGCAGGACCCAGTTGATCTCGGGCGGAATGGTCTTGCCGATTTCGATCAGTGTCTGCGCCAGCTTGGCCAGTTGGACCTTGCCGCTATCCTCAAGCGTCGCCGAGGCGGTGGGGAACAGCACCTCGGATTGAAAGACGAAGCGGTCGCCGACGATCTTGATATCCGCGCGGTCGCCCAACACTGCGCGCAGCCGGCCGAAGAACTCGGAGCGGTATTTCGCCAGCTCGCCCACCTTGGCCGCCATTGCCAGGTTCAGTATCTGGGTCAGCTCGGCGATTGTCGTCGTCTGTTCCTGGGCCTTGGCGTTGGCCTGCCCCAGCGAATCGTTGAGCTTTTGCAGCTCCGCCGTCAGATCGGCGACCTGCTGGGCCAGCACCTGAATCTGGGCGGCGGAACTGTTGGAATTGTCATTGGCTTTGTCGCGTTCGGCGCTGACCGATGCCAGGTTCGCGGTTACCGTGGCGATCTGGGCTTTCAGCGCGGTTGCCGTGTCTCGTTCCACGCCCAGCATCTGGTTCAGTTCGGCCACGCGGCGATTGAGCTCCAGCAGGGTGCGGTCCTTACCCGCCAGTTGCTGCTGCAGGAAGGCCTGGGCGATGACGAACACCATCAGTACGAAAATGACGACGATGATCAGCGACGACAGCCCATCGACCCAGCCCGGCCAGACATTCAGCTCGGTGCGATGGCCCCGCCGCGACAGCGCCATGGCTCAGCCGCCGTTTCTGTCGGGCACAATGCCGATAGAGCGGGCCAGCCGGGCGATCTCCGCCCGCGCCTCCTCCAGCGCCCGGGCCCTAGTCTGGGTCTGGTCGTTGACCAGTCGCTGGATACCGGTTTCGATGGCTTGGAGGTGATTGCCGACGCTCGGATCGCCGCCGTTCAGCTGGCCGGCGCCGATCGCCTGTTCCAGCCGGGTCAGCACCGCGGTCAGCGCGGCGTCGCTTTCCATCCTTTGGGTCAACAGGGCGTGGGTAACGTGCTGCTGGCTTTCCTCCGCGGCGGCAAGCGCATCGATCCGCTCGGCCAGCAGGCGCAGCGCCTCGGCGTTCTGACGGCTGCCGGCCTCGGCTTCGGCCATGATCCGGCCGAAATTATCGATATTCGTGGCGGTGCGGTCGACCAGCGCCTGGATGACCGGCATAGGCGAAACCTCTTCGCCAAGCCCCCTGTCGTTGCTGCCGCCCGCCGAGGCGAACAGCCAATCCTCCAGATCGACGAAGAAGCGGTTCTGCGCCTGGCCCAGCTGCAGGTCGAGAAAGCCCAGAACCAGCGACCCGGCGAGGCCGAGCAGCGATGAGCCGAAGGCCGTGCCCATGCCGACGAGTGGCCCCTGAAGCCCGGCTTTCAGCGTCGTGAACAGCTCCGTCGGGTCGGCCGTGACCGACAGGCCATTGACCACGCCGCCGACTGAACTGACGGTTTTGAGCAGGCCCCAGAATGTGCCGAGCAACCCCAGGAAGATCATCAGCCCGATGAAATAGCGTGCGATTTCCCGGCTTTCGTCCAGCCGCACGGCGACACCGTCGAGAACGGCGCGCAGCGCCGTGGGGCTCAGCGACAGCGGCGTGGTGCGCGATTCCATCAGCCGGGCCAGCGAGCTCATCAGCGGCGGCGGGGTCATGTCCTTGACCGCCATCCGGTTGCGCTGAACCTCGCGCACCCATTTGACCTCGGGCGACAGGCGCAGTGTCTGCAGGACGATATAGGCGATACCGATCAGCCAGACCGCGATCAGCACCGCGTTCAGCAGCGGATTGGCGATGAAGGCGCCCTCAAGCCGGCCGATCAGCGCCGCGCCGACGGCCAGGACCGCAACCAGGAAAATCGCCATCGTGGCGAGGTAGCGGGAGAGACGCATTCTTATGTCCCCATTATATGGCGACGCTAAAATGCGGCGTCAGCGCTCAATATAGAGTTCGACGCGGTCCGCGTTCAACTCGTTTGGTTCCGAGGTCAGCGGGCGGCCGTCGATCCGGTCGTCGCCGACGCCGTTCTGGATCAGAAAGTCGCGAATGGCGAGAAAACGCGACAGCGACACACGGCGCGCCGTGCCTTCGCTATGAACCTTGGCCGGGGTATAGGTGCGGACTTCCAGCCGGGCGGCCGGGTCCTGCGCCATGTCTTTGGCGATATCCTTGAGCTTGTTCTCGGCCGGGCCGGCGACCTGGGTGACACCCGGATCGACGATGTAGAAAACCTCCTGGATATTGGCGGTCGCGGCGCCCGGGCTCACCACCGGCGGCGCCGCGGTTTGCGTGCCGGAACGCGGTGGCGGCACCGGGTCGGTCTTGTCGGCGGGCGTGATCGCCGCCTCGGGCGGGATGATGACGCGGTCGAGCTCAGGCGCATCGGGAATGCCGACCACTGGATGGTCGGGCGGCGGCCGGATTGCCGGCAAGGTGATTTTGGGTTGTGCGCCGATCTGCGGCGGGGCCGGGATCGGCGGAACCGGGATCGGCTGCGGTGCGCCGCTGACCTGCGCCAGCGAAGCCGGCGCGGCGGCTGCCGACAGCAGAAGAACGAAAGCTGTCGCGGCCGCCTGTTTCACGCTATCCGTTCACCGCTTTTGGAGTGGCCGCCTTGGCGCTCGCCCGGCGCAGCATGTCGCGGATCGGGCGGCTGAGCTCGCCGTTCGCGGCCAGGATCGAGGGGCCGAAGATCGGGTTGGTGCCGCCGTCGATCTCGCCGACGAAACCGCCGGCCTCGGTCACCAGGATCGTGCCCGCGGCGCTGTCCCATGGCGACAGGCCATATTCCCAGAAGCCCTCATAACGTCCCGCCGCGACATAGGCGAGATCGAGCGCGGCCGAGCCCATGCGGCGGATGCCGGCGGTCTCGCTCCATACGATGTCGAGTTCTTCGAGGAAGTTCGGGCCGGACTTGCGGCCCTTATAGGGCATGCCGGTCGCCAGCAGCGCGATGTCGAGCGAGCGGCGGCCGGAAACGCGCAGCCGCGTGGAATTCATAAACGCACCCTGGCCGCGCTCGGCCCAGAACAGCTCGTTCTTCACCGGATCGAGGACGACGCCGGCGGCGATCGCGCCATCGACTTCGGCGGCGATCGAGATCGACCAATGCGGGATGCCGTGCAGGAAGTTGGTGGTGCCGTCCAGCGGATCGACGATCCAGCGGGCCCTTGCATCGGCCGGTCCGCCTTTGCCGGATTCTTCCATCAGCCAGCCATAATCCGGCCGCGCCTTGGAGAGTTCGGCGCGGATGGTTTTCTCCGCCGCCAGATCGGCCGAGCTGACGAAATCGGCCGGACCTTTCTTCGAGACCTGCAGTTGCTCGACCTCGCCGAAGTCACGCACGAGGGTTCGCGCCGCCTTCTCGGCCGCGCGAACCATGACATTGATGAGAGCTGAGCGCGTACCGGCCAAAATCAGTCCTTCGCGCGTTCGACGTACGAACCGTCTTCCGTCTTCACAACGATGCGGGTGCCCGCGCCGATGAAGGGGGGGACGCTGGTCTTCACGCCGTTCGACAGCAAGGCCGGCTTGTAGGATGACGAGGCGGTTTGCCCCTTCACCACGGCATCGGCCTCGGTGATCTCGAGGATGACCGTATCGGGGATCGACACTGCGAGGGGCTGGCCCTCATAGGTCTTGATCGAGCACATCATGCCGTCCTGCAGGAAAGATGCCGGATAGCCGATAATCTCACGGTCGACCGTCAGCTGCTCGAACGTTTCCTGGTTCATGAAGGTGAAGGCATCGCCCTCGGAGAACAGGAACGAATATTCCGATTCGTCCAGGCTGACGCGCTCGACAGTTTCCTGGGTGCGATAGCGCACATTGTTCTTGTTGCCCGACCGCAGGTCGCGCATTTCGACCTGGACGACCGAGGCGCCCTTGCCCGGGTTGAAGATTTCGCTCTTCAGCACGACCCAAAGCTTTCCGCCCTCCTCCAGCACATTGCCGGAGCGGACCGTGATAGCCGCTACTTTCATCGTTTCGCTCTCATCTTATCGACCGCGCATTCTGCCTGCCGTCCTACAAGTAGAAAGAGGTGGCGGTGACGCTGTCTGGTTCATTTTTCAACGGACGTTCATCCGCAGGGGCAAGACCACTAGCAGTTCACTTGAACACCCGCAACAGAACGCCCCGTGCCTGTGTTATGGAGTGGCGCTTGCGAATCGCCAAGCGCGCAGCCAAGCTCAGCGCTCAACGCAGGTATACCGCCCGACCATGACCGACCTTTCCAGCCTCTTCGACCGCACCGGTGGCGTCCAGCGCCCGTCCTACTCCCAATTATTCCAGGAATTCGGGGCGCTGCTGACCGACCATCCCATCGCGCCCGACGCCACGGCGCTGCCGAAGGGTAAAGGCCAGGCGGTTTTGGTGCTGCCGGGCTTCCTGACCGGCGACTTGATCACATTTTCGCTGCGCCAGTTTCTGGACACTCAGGGCTTTCGCACCTTCGGGTGGGAGCATGGGGTCAATGTCGGGCCGACGTCGGCGGCGCTGGCCCATCTACGCGGCCGGGTGCGTGAGCTGGCGGCGCTGAACGGCGGCCCGATCGCGGTGATCGGCATCAGCCTGGGCGGCCTGCTGGCGCGAGACCTTGCTTATGACTGTCCGGAGCTGATCCGTCATGTCGTGACCCTGGCCAGCCCCTTCCGCCTGCCGACCGCCAGCACGTTCGAGCCGCTGGTCAGGCTATGCGGCCCGTTCTATGACCCCGAACTGCGGACTGAGCGTCTGGCCGAGCCGCTGCCGGTGCCCTCAACCGCCTTCTTCACCCGCGATGATGGCGTCGTGGCCTGGGAGAGCTGCCGGTCGGACGACAAGGATTGTCTGAATATCGAGGTCAGCGGCCACCACATGACGATCTGCCGGAATCCGGACGTGCTGACCCATCTGGTGCGGCGGCTGGCGGGCGAAAACGCCTGAGGCGGTTTGCGGTTGGATGAAGTCGTCGCTATTCCGGTATAGTTGAACCGCCAAGGCGCAAAAGCGCCAAGGAAATCCTTTTTATCCGCAGATTACATAGATTAACGCAGACTATGATTTCTTCGCTGCGCGGCTTTCCGCCACCGAAGGCGATAACCGGATTTCATCTGCGTTAAACTGTGTAATCTGCGGACAAAAATCTTAGGCTTTAGCTTGGCGCCCTTGCGTCTTGGCGGTTCAAAACTATTCCAGTCGAAGTTGTATCTTATGTCCGTATCCCCGCCCTGGTGGCGTCCCGATATCTTTGCCCGCCGCCGGCCGATGCTGGAATTGCGCGGCCGGCTGACGGCGGCGACGCGGGCGTTCTTCGCCGCGCGGGACTTTCTTGAGGTCGAGACGCCGGCGTTGCAGATCAGCCCGGGGCTCGAGCCGCATCTGATGGCGTTCGCGACGGAACTGGTCGCGGCCGACCAGCAATCGTCGCAGCCGCTCTATCTCCACACCTCCCCCGAATTCGCGATGAAGAAGCTGCTGGCAGCGGGCCTGCCACGCATTTTTCAGCTGGCGCATGTCTTCCGTAATGGGGAGCGGGCTTCGACCCATCATCCCGAATTCACCATGCTGGAATGGTACCGCAACGGTTCGTACGCCGAGATTATCGCCGATACGGCGGAATTGCTGCGCGCGCTGGCGGGCGTCGCCGGCCGCTCTGAAGTCGCATGGCGCGGCCTGACCTGCGACCTGACGGCCGAGCCGGAATTGCTGCCGGTGCAGGACGCATTCGCGCGCCATGCCGGCGGCATTGACCTGCTGGCGACGGTCGGCGATATGCCCGCGCTGATCGCCGAGGCCAGGCGGATCGGCGTCAGGGTCGGCGAGAGTGACCGCTGGGACGATCTGGTGCTGCGGATTCTGGCCGAGCGGATCGAGCCGTATCTGGGGACCGCACGCCCCACCTTCCTGATCGAATATCCGGTCGAGATGGCGGCGCTGGCGCGGCCCAAACCCGGTGACGCCAGGGTCGCTGAGCGCGTCGAGCTTTATATCGCCGGTGTCGAGATCACCAACGGCTTCGGCGAACTGACCGACGCGGCGGAGCAGCGCCGCCGCTTCACCGCCGATATGGATCTGAAGGAACAGCTTTACGGCGCTCGCTATCCGATCGACGAGGAATTCCTGGCCGCCTTGGAACATGGGCTGCCCGACAGCGCCGGCATGGCGTTGGGCTTCGACCGGCTGGTCATGCTTTTGGCCGGCGCCGAGCATATCGAGGATATATTATGGGCGCCGGTTGCAGGCTAAACTCCCCGGAATAGCGTTGGGGGAACGGCGCATGCGCAATGAGGCGGGCCGCGATCACCTGCAGTTCGAATCGATCGTCACGCTGACGACGCCGCCCAGCATCGACGACTTCAAGCGCGCCGAGGATCTCGGTATCGACGGCCTGCTGGTCTACCCGCCGAATTCGCACTCGGCCACAACTCGACGCTGGACCAGAAGAAGGCGCTGATGGAACAGTTCGCCGAAAATTTCATCGCGAAGATGGGTTAGGGTGCGGCCCTACCTGCAGGTCATCCCCGTCGCTGGATAGCCCTGCACCGACGGGTCATGCATCACCTTGCACGATTTGATGTCCGCGGGCAGCGGCATTGAGATCATGATACCGGTGTTGGAATAGCCGCAGGACAGCCAGGTCTGTTTGCCCGCCGAGGCGCTGAACGCATAGACCTGATATTTGCGCTCGTCGCGGTCGGGCGCCAGCCACGCGATCTCGTTCGGCGGCCCGTCCGAGAACATGATCTGGTTGAGCGCCACCTTTGTGGCCGCCGATAAATCCTCGCTGGGTGGAGTGGTGCTGGTGAAGGCTTTGAAGCCTTCCGGTATCGCCGCCGGCTTTTCGGCAACTTGCAAGGTCATCGGACATGAAGGGCCGTCCGCAGCCATTCCGGGGCCGGCCGAGAAAAGCGCGGCGATCAGGAAAATCTGTTTGGTTGGGCGTATCATGGCCTGCGTTCTATCGGCTGGGCGGGCGGTTTGGAAGTTAGGGTTTTGTAAAATGGCTGCCTCGCCGCTGCGCCTCATCCCACCATCTTCACGCACGCCATCCGCCAGCGCGACCACAGATCCTCTTCGCCCAACGCGTCTGTCGCTTTGGATAGCGCGTCGAGCGCGGGCGTGCTGATTCCGGTCTCGCCGGCCAGGGTGCTACCGAGTTTCAAGTCCTTGCGCAGGATCGCCAGCAGGCGGCTGGTCACGGCCGGGTCGCCGGAGTTGGAGAGCATCAGGTCGCGATAGGCAGCGTAATTGCCTGAGGCGAAGCTGCGCCCCGAGCTCACCTCCATCACGCCGGTCAGGAAGGGCAGGTCGATGCCCAGCGCGGTTGCCAGATGCACAGCTTCGTTCACCAGCAGCATGTTGGCGACGCCGACGATGTTGTTGACGATCTTGACCCCCGCCGCCGAACCGACGGGCCCGCAATGGAAAACCGGCCGCCCCAGCGCGTCGAATACCGGTTTCAGTTTCCCGAAAACATCGTCGGGCCCCGCGGCCATGATACTCATCGCCGCCTCTGCCGCCCGCACCGGGCCGCCGCTGACCGGCGCATCGACGACAGCGGCGTTCTTCGCGCCCAGCGCCTCAGCCGCAGCCAGGATCGTGCGCGGCAGGACCGAACTCATGATCGCAACAGTGGGTGGCCGTGTAGGATCGACGGCCGAAAGCAGGCCGTTCGGCCCGGTGGTGACGAGCGCGACATCGGCGTCGTTGCCGACCATGACGATGACCATGTCGTTTCCGGCCAGATCGCCGGCGACCCGGCTGGCGGTGACACCGCGCTGTTCGAAGGGCGCCAGAGCCTCGTCGCGTATATCGCAGACGCTGACCGCATAGCCCGCCTTGATCAAGTTCTCGGCCATGGGGCGCCCCATGCTGCCGACGCCGATAATCCCGATTGTACGCATCCCCGCCTCTTCCTCCCGTTTGTGTTTCTCTCTTACCGGATCGTTACGCTTTACGTCACGGAAAGCTGGCGTGGCGGCGGGCCAGCCGCTACCGTCCCCGGCAATAACGACACGTACGGGGACAGGGTATGCAGCCGATACAATTGGGCGATTTCACGATCAGCAAGTTCGTCGAGTCCACAGGCAATGTTGAGGTGCCGGCCGCGGCGTTCGTCGGCCTTTCGGATGCGCGCCTGGCGGCGCTGGCCCGCACCCTCGATCCGCGCGCCCTCGGCAGCGCGGCGCACCTGCTCTATATCAGCATGCACAGCTTCGTCCTGCGGACCGGGCGGCTCAACATCCTGATCGATACCTGCAACGGCAACGACAAAACGCGCACCGGAATCATGGCCGGGATGCATATGCTCAGCCACGATTACCTAGGTAATCTGGCGAAGCTCGGCCTGAAGCCGGAGGATATCGACGTCGTGCTGTGCACGCATCTGCACAGCGACCATGTCGGCTGGAACACGCGGCTCGAAAATGGGCAGTGGGTGCCGACCTTTCCCAATGCGCGCTATCTGATGTCGGAGATCGACATCGATTATTACGGCGGCCTGCCGCCCAGCCACCCGCAATATGCCCTGACGCGCGAATCCTATGACGACAGCATCCTGCCGGTGCTGAATTCCGGGCAGGCGGAGTTGATCCGCACCGGTCATCTGGTCGAGCGTGAAATCGGCAACGGCGTCTGGTTCGAGGGCTGCCCGGGCCATACGCCGGGCAATATGGTGATCCACGCGCAGTGCGGCGGCCGCGCCGACCAGCACGCCATCTTCACCGGCGACGTGTTCCATCACCCGGTCCAGATTCAGGACCCGACCTTGCATCTCGGTGTCGATGCCGGCCCTGAGGACGCGCTGTCCGCCCGCCGCCATTTCGTCGAGGCTTATGCCGATACCGGTACCATCCTGCTGGCCGCCCATTTCCCCACGCCGACGGCCGGGCGGGTGGTCCGCCAGGGACAGGGCACGGCCTTTCAGTTCCTCGACCCGCTATAAGCCCATGCCGCTGCAACTGACCTTCCCCAAAGGCGGCGTCCTGATCTCCGGCGGCACCGGCCGGGTGGGTGAGGGCGTCGTGCGGTGCCTCGCCGAGGCTGGCGTGCCGCTGGTCTTCACCTATCGCGGCAGTGCCGGCAAAGCCGCCGCCCTGGAAGACGAGCTGCGCGCAGCGGGGGCCGATGTGCGCGGCTGCCAGATGGATAATGGCGATATCGCATCGATCGACCGCGCCATCGCGCGGGCTGTGGAAATCGGCGGCCCCTTGCGCACTATCATTTGGTCAGGCGGCCCGGTTTTCAGTTTCGACAGGCTGGCGGATATTCCGCCGGATATCGCCGGGCAGTTCCTGCAGGATGACGCGATGGGTGCCTATCGGCTGGTCAGCCGCGCCGTGCCGAAACTCAGGGCACATGGCGGCGGTTCGATCACGCTATGCACCACGATCGCCAACAAGCGGGTCGTCGATTTCGACGGCCTGTCGCCCTTCTCCAAGAACGCTGTGGAGGCGATGGTCCGCCAGATCGCGGCGGAGGAGGCGGTGAGCCACATCCGCTGCAACTCGATCGCCGTCTCATGGGTCAGTCCGCTAACCAAGGACCAGCAGATCGCCGAGATGGCGGCGCTGCCCCAGCCGACCCGCGATACGATCGTCGGCGTGATCGAGGCGATGGCAAGTGGCACGCGCATGGACCGGCCCGCTTTGCCGATCGAATGCGGCTATCTGTTCGCCTTCCTGGCGTCTGACCAGTCCGCCTGCATCACCGGTCAAAGCATCGCCTTCGACGGCGGTTTCGCGCTTTAGGAGACGTTGAATGCCCGACTATTCGATGGATAACGACCCGGCCTACTGGCAGGCGCCTGAGCGGTTTCGCGCATTGTTCGAGAAGATGCATTCGCTGGGTGTGCGCGTCTCATATTTCCCGGTCGGCGACCCCAACGATGATAATACGCCGGTTGCCGTCGTCGTTGAGATGAAGCCCGGCTTCGTCATCATGCGCCACGCCCATCCGTGCGACCGGTTCGAGGTGATCGTTCGCGGCACGTTGGAGGCAGACCATCACGTGCTGCATGTGGGCGACGTCATGACCTCGGTCGCCGGCGAAATGTATGGTCCTAAGAAAGCCGGCCCTGATGGCTGCACCACCATCGAAATCTTCGGAA
>Ga0116227_10016496_pt1 | contig 10587 bp, 9 predicted proteins | sample S1TSphgellanicum_FD_89693 | JGI IMG/M metagenome (GOLD analysis project Ga0116227, IMG submission 89693) | Host-associated microbial communities from peat moss isolated from Minnesota, USA - S1T2_Fb - Sphagnum magellanicum MG | ecosystem: Host-associated > Plants > Peat moss > Unclassified...
CATTAAAAAAATTTAATTTTTCACTAGGCCCATAAATGGTAATTTCAAATATGTTTTAAAAAGGCCATACAAAAAAAACCCCCCCCCCCCCCCCAATAGTTTGTTGACACGTGTCCCTACTTAGAGTTATGTTTAGGTTTAAGTAGGTATATAGGTTCGCCTAGAAATAAGTAGGTAGGTAGGTAAGCCTAGGTAAATAAATAGATTGTACTTAAGCTTAAGGTAAATAAATAGGCTTAAGATAATCCTTTTTTTGCCACATGGCCTTTAAGGTCAAATCTTTATTATTGGTTTGTCCTATGTGCCAACTTCACATTTTGAAAATGATTTGTGCACCAACTTCATTATATGATTTCAAACTTGGAAACTATGACAAACAATATGGGATAAAAATTATAGCTGCACTCTAGATGCATTCTAAGTTGCAACTTAATTTCAACTAAGGTAAACATGTTCACCACATACACTTAAGATTTCAAATGAGGGCAACTCCTTACACATTGTTTATTCGTTTTTGTTTCTAAAAAAAAATTTGTAGCCTTCCATTTAATGTTTCCAATGCTATAAAAAAATGATCAATTTGGTCCAACAAAGAAAAAGATATGAGTTATTTTTAGAAGGTTCATGTTTGGTGATAAACATGTTAAAACAATTTCAGAAAATAATATCAAAAACTTTTTTCATTGTTTTGTTGCATTTGGAGTTCAAAAAGATCTTGTAAACCCTAATTGGTGCACCTTTACATTTTTAAATCATTCAAAATGGACTAAAAATGAAAAAGATATGGGGTTTGAAACTAAAAAGGGATTTTAAAAAATTCTTCAAAACATTTAAAACAAAATATCACAATTTTGGATTTGAAGATTAAATTCTTTCGTCATTGTTTTGTTGTAGTTAAAGTAGGAAGAGGTCTTGTAGATCCTTCGTTGACAAACCCATAGGTTTATAGATCATTCAAAATGGATTAAAAATGAAAAAGACATGGGGTTTAAAACTAAACATGGTTTAGAGATTTTTTTTCAAAACATTTCAAACAAAATATCACAGTTTTGAATGTTGAGATTAAATTCTTTTGTCGTTGTTTTGTTGCATTTGAAGGATAATAAAATCTTGTAAATCCTTAGTTGGCACACCCATAGGTTTTGAATCATTCAAAATGGACTACAAGTGAAAAAGATATGGGGTTTAAAATTGAAAAGGATTTAACGTTTTTTCTTCCAAACATTTGAGATGAGATATCACTTATCCTCTTCCTCCTTTCCATGTTTTTTTCTTTGCTCCTTTGTTTATATTGTTTAAAGAAAATTTGTATTCCTTCAATTTGCCCTTTTAATGACATAAAGATTGTTTGTTGATTTGGTTCAAGAACGAAAAGAATATTTAAAATTTCAATGGTATGTAGGCTTTTGTTTTGTGTTGGGTGGTTTTAAGTACCTAGTACCCAATTCCTAACTAAACTAGAACAAAAACTACCTATAATAATTAATTGGCTTGTTATTATAGATAATATTAAGTAATAGGGAATGATATTCATAAAAATATTTAATTTATAGCAATGAAATTAATAAGAATAATATAATATAATTTAATAGCATTAACTATTTAAATATTACATTAAATATAAAGATTTAGACAAATATATACATTAATAATAAATTTTTATTATCAAATGTCATTATAATTAGTGTTAAACCATATTATTTACATTATTATAATTATAATAATTAATAATATTACGAATAATTAATAGCTAGCTTCTAAATTAATATAACATACATAGTGCTTAAGTTTGGCTAAACTACGGCTAACCACCTAAGGTTAATTAAGTGTTTAATGTGGCATCTAAAGTACATATAAGGTTAAGCCTAAACCATGAAACACCTAAGTTAGATTGTCTAGGCCACATCTACACCTACGGTGCATGCCATGTGTGATACATATGCAACCTTAGACATAGGCCAAGTGACATCTAAATTGGGTCAAGATTTAGCTTTTTAAGTGACATGGTGCCTAGGTTAAATGTAAAACTAGACCACATGGGACCTAGGTCTAGTTCAATTGTACCAAATCTTTTATTAACCTATTAGATTGTATTGAAGCTTGGTATCATGTGCCTTGTATTAAAATTTCAAAACAATTATAAACTATGTACTTAAATGACCATGTTATTATGTAGGTATGTTATCAATCCTAAAACACAAAACATTTTTACAACAAAAAGAAAAAAATAAAATTAATTACATAGAAATTCAAAAATTCAAAAGAATTGGGATGTGTGTTTTATGATGGTAGAAAAATATCAACAATTGAAATTTAATGAAATTTTCTTTATAAGTTTTGTAGTTAAACAACACCAACATCAATTAGTGTTGAATCTTGTAGACTACCAAAGCCATGTGATAGGAGGCACCCCATGGTGATATCTCTTCAATCAATGGGAGGAACTTTGAATGGTTACATATCATGTTCAAGGATGACTAGTGGTTATTCTGAACTTCATTAGCTTAGGTAGGATAAAAAAAGATCTAAATACCTAGGTTTGATTTGGGGACAACTCATTCTTTTTAACTACTTCTAACCACATGCATGTGTCAATGGAAAGGTTTCCAACTTGTAACCATTTTTTATCTACCTAGTTGGAGTTGCCTTTTGGTTTCATTCTCAGCAATCCATCACAATCATTGTGTAATTAGTGAACTTTGTTGGTTTTTACAACCTAAATAAAAAAAATTCATTTAAAGCAATAACCATACATCTCCAACTTATGTAGAGTCTAAGGCACATTGGATTTAGTTGTTGTCATGTTTATTGTGTAGCATTTTGCATGAGGTGTTGACATAGGAAAAATGCATAATTTGCATTTTTTACAAGGTTGACTTGTAGTTGTATATTATAGTTGAGAAACTGTTGAGCCAAAGTTGCAACAAAGACATTAGTCCTTTGAACTACATTTCATCCATCTAACCAGTATTTATCATCCATCTCTATGTCTTGTGACTCTTAAAGTAGTTGAACACAATACTCATGAAGTTGACATACCACCTTGGGAAGCACAACTATAAGCTATGTCCTTTTCCAAATTGATGTCTCAACTATAATTCAACTATAAAACCTATAGGTGCCAAGAATATTTCATGAATGACCCCAATTTTTTTTTAATATTTAAAAAATTGTACTTGAAAATGTAGTAAAAAAAACATGTAGTTGAAAGTGGGTTGGTTGGAAAATGGGGTTTTCTATTACTACAATTAGCTCACAAGACAAAGCTACCCTTCATTTGCTTTTTGGGTTCTTTAATAGGGTAATCTACAACATGATTCATGAACTATCAAAAAACAAGCCCATATTCACCCCATGTCACTTATGAATGATTACAACACCATCTTCAATCCCACTAACTTACATCTAGAGAAACCAATTGATAACAATGGATTAAGAAGGAAAAACATTGACCTAATTGTTGAAGATCTCTCAAAACTTGTTATGGGTGGGCATTCATGAACTTTGGTGGGTAGACATCTTTCACACCTTTTTTTTGTTTAAATTTTTCATCCAAACTTTAGTCGTGATGAAGCCATTGACTACAATTTCGATGCATAATCCAATCCACAACCTAAGGTTTACATCTATCATTGAAATTGTAATTATGATTGAACTTTCAATAGATCCTGTGATTACAACCACAATGCATAATCCAATCAACACCCCAAGCCTTAGACCTTGTTGGATGAGTTTAAAGTGTAGATGATGTATTTTAGACTCTTGGTAGCACATGTGTCAAAAGAACCTACTCTTTTGCACATGAAAACATTGTTGAAACCCCACAAAAGGGAGTTAGATGCTTGATTCAATTAACAAACTGCTTGAAACAAGTTTGCTTGTTGAAGAAAAGTGCACAAAAACACACATGAACATATTTCAAAAGTAGCTAAACCATTTTAAATGCAAAGGCAAGCTTATCAATGAAATCTAAATGAACATGGTGAAAGCTAGTGTTCAAAACATGTCATGAACATGGTATTTTTGAAGGACACAATGGATGGAAATTTTAGAAACACTAACCTTGAAGAACAAGATCCTTTTAATCAATTTAATGTGGCAACAAAAGATTCAATTTACAAAGGGGATTTTGTAGATCATAGTAGCTAAAAAAAACGACAAAATAATTCATTCAAGCTAAGATCAACCTTTGATGTAATAGAAATGTCCAACTTTGTGAACTAATAAAATGATAGTTTTTTTGTTATCCAAGGAAATTGTATAACTCCTTATACATTGTTTATCCAAATATGTTTTCCCCTTCAATTGAATGGATTGGTTGTTTTCAATGTCTACATTAAATTTATGTGCCAAGTTTGTTTTTTGAATCACTTTTGCATCATTCAATTCAATAGTTTTCATTAGCATTTGAATGTTGGATTATATTTGAGAATGAAGGAGTTTTGTAATGGACCATAGCAAGTAAAAACATCCAACACGGAGGACACATGCAAGTCATATTTTCTTAGTAAATGTCAATTAAAATTTAATAATGCCAAGGTATTTTCCATAATCTAATGGACTCTTTTGTATTTCTTGTTCTGTAATAGTTCTAATATATAATGTTGCCCTTCTTTTTGAATGGTGACACAATTCAAGAAATCAATGTGTACTTCTCATCACCCAAAAGATAAAGTGCAAACCCATTTTGCCAAGCTTACACAACCCACTATATTAAACATTTTTATGCAACCATATCTACATAACATTCATGAATTATTAATATTACTTGGAAGACCCACAAAAACATTAGTGATTTTTTTATTGTAATTAACAATTTGTGCCAATATGTTGAAGCCATTGATTTTATGATAGTGGTAGTCTTTAGAAAAAAAAACACCTTAAGGTTTTATAATAGAAATGTGGATTTTGCCTATGGCACCTTGCATAACAAGAAGTTTGTATTATTTTTTGAACTTTTCCATGATAACTACTATTGTTATACATTGAGGCCAAGATATTAAACCTCTATATACACAATTTTGAAAGCATGGACAAACTCATTTAGGTGGAGGGATAATGTGAACTTTTCCATTGCAAGAAGTTCAATTACAAGTCATAAAATTTTCACCTTGAAGTAATTTGTAAATTTGAGATAATTGAACAACAAACTTGAATTTGAATTTTATTTTATTTTATTTTATTTTATTTATTTATTTATTTTTTAGTATTTGGTGTTTTATCTTTTAATGATGAGTCTTAATTTTTTTACAATGCTAAACAATGTTGTTTTAATCATTCAAAAGTTTTCAGCTCAACAATCTTCATCAAACTTAATTAGAAGAAACTTTGAAAGCTAAATAATATTTTTGCGCTTCACCCAATGACCCAAATCATGAAACAACCAACTCAAAACACAAATAACTTTATATTCATGCAAAGCAAGAAATTGGATAACAAACTTGGATTCTAAAGTTTGTTGTGCACTTATAATGTTGTCCAATTTTCAAGAAATGTAAAGTTCATTGAATTTGCTTCAACATTTGTTTTTAACATCAAATCAATTAATATTCTATTGGCAAGAAAGAAAGAACCTTCAAGGTGTAAAACCTTCAACACAAGCATATATCTTTCAATGGTTTTGAATTTTTTTGAGCACAAAGTATGGAATGGAAAGAGTTTCCAAGAAGAAAGGAGATGCATGAAGGTAATGAGTAAACAAAATAAAGACACTAAACTTCACACAACCTAGTGTAGGAAAATTACAAACACCTTTCATTGGGTTTGAATACAAGGCATGCCACACCATGAGTGGTTTTAGTTTTAGAAGTTCCAAATTTTTAACATAGATGTAAATAGTCATAAGTGATTTTGGAACCTTCTAAGCAATAAAATGCCATTTCCATAATGACTGAAAGTTGAAAACAACATTCAATAATTTTAATGGCTACCTAGTTAACTTAATTATTTTTAGTATGTATGTAGGTAGATCTATAAGTAGTTATGTTGTAAGTAAATAGGTAAATAACCCTTAAGTAGGTTTATATTGTTGTCCTTAAGTAGGCCTTAGGGAGCGTATGTAGCCTACATAACCCTCAAGTAGTCCTAAGAAGCTTACATAGCCCCTAGGGGTGTGTGCACTCTAAGGTGGCTCATTTTTAGTGAATGTTTCACTCCTTAAAAGTCCATATTGTAATGTTAAAGTGCTAGTCTATTTTGATATCATTAATTTAATGAGAATTACCTAGTGGTTAATGAACAAAAAAGCCCATATGAAGAATCACCATTCTAAACAATTCTTTAATGTACATGTTAAGAGAATAAAAATTAAAATCCACCCAAAAATGATTATGATATGGACTTATGAAAATATGACTCATTTTAGGCCATTCAAAAGTCCATAATTTGTTTTGGCTAAATTTTTTCTAACAATTTTTTTGCATATATGTTTTTAAAAAAAAACCATATCATATATTGAGTCCCTATAATATATCCCAAATAAAATTCATACGCAAAAATACATGTATATAAAAGCACAAACAATAAACCAGTCCATATTTTTCAATTTCAAAAGTCCATTACTATATATTTGGTGTATATATGTTATATTTTTTTATAGATGTTTTCTTCTTTGAGTTGAAAATTTAACTTTAGCCACAAATTTGAAAATTTATTGTTTTTATGTCATGTTAATACATGTAAATGCATGTCACTATGCAAAAAATTGGATTGCAATGCAAAAAGTGAACCACCCTACCTTGCAACCATTCCTAGGTCAGCATTGGGTAGGCTACATACCCCCTAAGTAACCTACATACCCCTAGGTAGGCCTTAGGTAGATTACATAGCCCTATAGCACCTATGATAACCCTTAAGTAGGTTAATGTTGTCCCTAAGTAGGCCTTAAATAGTTCATTTGACCATTTATAATTTAGTTTTATTTTTTCCTTAAGCCTTAAGTAGCTTGCATAGTCCCTCCTTAAGATAGCCTATGGTAGTTGCCTTTAGGTACATTATAAAACTCTTAGGGTAGCCTACAATAGTCCCTAGGGTAGCTTACAATAAATTTTAAGTAACCTACATAGCTTTTAAGGTAGTTTACGATAGTCTTTAGGTAATTTAAATAGCCATTAGATAAATCCACATAACCCCTATATCTAAGTAGGTATAAATAACCCCTAGGTAAAATACATGGCGTCTAGGTAGGCATATGGAACCTCTAGGTAGTTTACACAACCCCCTAAGCAACCAAGATAATCCCTAGGGTAACCTACATAACCCTTAGGTAACTTACATAACTACATAACCCCTAAGGTAGCTTACATAGTCCCAAGGGTAACCTATGATAACTTTTGATTATCCTATGGTAACTTCTATAAGTAGCTTACATAATTTTAAAATAAATTACATAGTTGTTAAAAAAAACTTACATAGCTTTTAATGTGGTTTACAACAATTGCTACTTAACATACATAACCCCTAGATAACCTATATGACTTATAGGATAGCTTAGACAACTCCTATGGTAACCCCTAGGTAAGCTTAAGTAATTTTTGTAAACCCTAATAAAATAGTTCTTAGGTAAACCTAGGTAGGCTGTGTAAATCCTAAGCTAACGTAACTTATCTAAGCTTATGTAGGTTGGGGTAAATTAACTAGCCTAAATTCATTAGGCTACTTAAGTAGAATAGAAAAAATATTTATTAAAATGACAAATTATTTAACATAAAAAAAAATTGGTGCAATGATAAAAAAATTATTTTTCAAAAGTGAAAGACAAAGGATCAAATCTTAAGTCTTGCAACTTAATTTAGGTTAAGTAGTCTTAAGTGCTTAGCTTAGGTAGGTCACCTAGGTTCCTAGTTTAGATTGCTTAGGGCCCATCTTTTAGCCAAAATGTATTAATAGCTTAACCTAGGCTCCTAGCTAATCTAAAAAAAAAGGACTAACTTAATGAATTTGACTAATTATTAATGAATTCATTATGTTTATAATAAGTGATTTGTATTGACTCAATGATTGATCACTTTCATCATGGTAATTTTTCAAATTCATTTAAAATCTATTGAAAACATAGTGAACTCATCACATATTGTGGTAGTGTTGATGGCTATCAAATTGTTAATATTATTGCCTTGTCTTGAGGGGAGGACTTGTATTCTTGCACAAACCAAAACACCACATCCCTCACTTGCCACCAAACCCTAATTATAGTCCTAACTAGAACCCTATGGGTATGCTATTGTGAGACTAATGGTTGAGATCGAGAATAATGGCAATATCTACAATGATCATGAGAATGAATGTCTCAAACATCACATTTCATGGTCTCATAGGGCTAGAAAAGACAATTTGCTATGTTCATTTTGTTTGGGGGGGGGGGAGGGGGGACACGGGGTGACAAAGGGTGGGAACTTTTTCAATGCATTATACCCAATGTCACCATATTCTTCACCCAACTTAAAGGAACACAAACAATTTATAACTAGACACTCTTGCAATCTATTGCTGAGGGTTAGGTACATTCACCCATGGGCAAAGTCTACTAAAATTGATTCCAAAGGGATTACCATGTCCATATTCCAAAGGGGAATATCATGTTGTCAAAGTGGCCTTTGAATTTTTATTTTTTTTGTCCTTTCATGCATCATACAAGGAGTTTTCTTACTCCATTGTCATAGATTACCTATACAAAAGAGTGGTGCTAAATTTTGCTTCCAATAATTTATGCCCACATTGCCCAAAAACACACTCTATTGTAATGGGACTACAAAAAGTGGTGCTAAATTTGATCCCAATAAGTGAGTCCCACAATACCCAACTCAAGACAGCACCGACCTTATGGAGCTGCTGCAAAAGTGCATATACAGTTAGTTGCAATTTCATTTTGCATGTCCAACCTCCTTCTTGCATGATGAATTTTAGGGTTTCATAGTAAACCATTATGAATTTTAGGGTTTCATAATGACCTCCTTCGTGCTTAGTTAGAAACCCTAAAATTCATAAAAAACTAAGGTCCGACATAAAAACTAATTAGTATTGGGAAACTAATCCCAATAAATTCATAAATTCTAACCTTAGTTTTTATGAATTTTAGGGTTTCATAGTAAACCTTAGGAGTTTTTATTTCCATGTCCGAACTCCTTTTTTGCACCCATTTCAGGGTTTCCATACTAACCTTAGGAGTTTTATGAATTTTAGGGTTTCCATAGTAACCTTAGGAGTTTTTATTTTCCAGGTCCAAACTCCATTTTTGCACCCATTGTAAGGGTTTCCGTACTAACCTTAGTTATATGCATTAGAGGGTTACCATAGTAACCCTAGGAGTTTTATGAATTGGGTTGTGAGCCATAGAAGAAGACCAGGCACACACAATCTCATGAAGTGAACAAAAAGAGGAAGATATCCATGAGCTACCACCAAAGCAGCAACTTCTCTCACCTAAAGCACCACAAGTACCACCAAGTCCAAAGACAACTATAGGAAAAGGGAAAGGAGACATCTGTGCTTCCCCTTTTCTTGTGTTACCTACCTAATCAAAGGGGAAATGCAAAGAAGCTTACATAGTAGTGAAAGGAAAGGAAAGGAAAGGAAACAAAGGGACCACTTTACACCCATTTCAATGTATTGATGTGAGCATTTGGGTTTATCTACAATAAGATAATGCGGTTTTTTTGTCCTCCTTAACTTAGGACAAATAGGCCTTTGGTTCATGACACATGTGTGAAGTAAAGTAAACTTTGTGATTTCAACCATTTCAATGAAGAATACGGAGTGTGCAATATTTATCATATTTTTGACACTTGTGTGTATAATATGTGTCATCACACTTTGGGTGCCAATCTATAATAATAGGGGCCCAAGTGACAAATTTGGACCCCTTTTTTAACCAACCAACCAACCAAGGAGTGCCACCTCTTTACTCCTAAGGTTAAGGTGATGGTGGTGGTGGTGGTGGACCTTCTTCTTTCATCCAAAAGTAGTTCCCATGGGGCCAAACCTGAATTTGCCTCGTATTTTTTTGGGAAAAACAAAAGGTGGGCAAAGAGGAGGACTACTTTCTTTTTTTTCAGAATCCTTCAACCAATCAGGGCGTGCCACAACTCATGGTTTTTTTGGGGTCAAGTGTCAATAAATGAAGAGTGTGAATGCGCCACACATCAATCCTTTCTCAACACGTCTTTCACCGAAAGATCAAATATATGCCACGCAGGCCTAGAGCCAGTCATGGCCAGCAGCACACCCAAAGGAAAATGGGCTGGCGTGTTTGGACAAGATCAAACGGCCGGACTACTTAATTATTTTAACTTGGCCTGTCAGTTTTATTGACTCACGCACCCCCAAATTAACACTACCAGCTGGCCCAAGTTTCCCACGTGTCAGTCAACACTATTAAAGACCATAACCCTAATTAATTGCCACCACTCCAGAGTTTTGTTTCAACTTTTTTTTCTTTTTTTTCTTTTGGGGGGGGGGGGGGGGGGGAAAAAAAAGGAAAAAAACTATGGAAAAAAAAATTTTTTTTAAACCCCAAAAAAAAAAAAAAACAAAAAAAAAAAAAAAAAAAAACACCCACACTCCCCCCCACCCCCCCCCACACACAAAAAA
>Ga0116227_10016498_pt1 | contig 10587 bp, 8 predicted proteins | sample S1TSphgellanicum_FD_89693 | JGI IMG/M metagenome (GOLD analysis project Ga0116227, IMG submission 89693) | Host-associated microbial communities from peat moss isolated from Minnesota, USA - S1T2_Fb - Sphagnum magellanicum MG | ecosystem: Host-associated > Plants > Peat moss > Unclassified...
GTGGCGGGCTTCACTATGGCCGGCACACCTGCCAGCAGGTTCACCGCTATTTTTTCCAGCATGCCCCATACCGGGAAGTTGAATGCATTGATGTGTATGGCCACCCCCTCGCGCGGCACCATGATGTGCTGTGCTACGAACGTACCACCCTTCGATATCTTGGCCATATCGCCATCCACATAAAAACGCTCGTCGGGAAACTGGCGGCGCAGGCTGGCGTTGGCGAACAGGTTGCCTATACCGCCCTCTATATCCACCCAGCTATCGGCGCGCGTGGCGCCGGTGTAGGCACTTATCTGGTAAAAATATTCTTTGCGCTCCATCAGGTACATGGCCAGCGCCTTTAGCATACGGCCCCGCTCGTGAAATGTCATTTTGCGCAGCTTGGGGCCACCCACCTTGCGCGCATACTGCATCATGGCGCCAAAGTCCAGCCCATCGCTGCTGGCCGTGTACAGGGCATCGCCCGTTACCGCGTTATATAAAACATCACCTTCTTTCTTCGATGCGTACCAGTTGCCCTCTGCGTAGTTCTTTAGTTTGGTCAATGACATGTGCTACTATATATATTGGCTGGGTGTGAATTGAGATAGGGTGCAAATTTAGAGTATTTGGGAGAAATAGTGATGAAGAACAAGCACCCCTCCTTATTTTCAAGGAGGGGATGCTTCGATGACCATCGAAGCAGGGGTGGTAAGGCTCGCGCCGGATAAAACACCCCTCCTTATTTTCAAGGAGGGGATGCTTCGATGACCATCGAAGCAGGGGTGGTAAGGCTCGCGGATAAGTTACGGGCGTGCCCCTTCCGGGTAGCGCTATCTGCTACTACTCATCACCCCGTTCACAAAGCTAAATAAACATATAGGTGCAAAAGGAGAACTCCATTAGTACAAGTAAGGTTATTTGACAATAAATAAGTGTAAATTACATTAGGCTCAAGTGAGATGGGGTTTTGAAATAGATATTGAGTTGAAAATCATTTAATAATGGGACCTATAGCCGAAACGTCCGATGCAAATGGGCAAGTCAATTCTCTTCAGTCTGAAGTACAGAACTTTTTAGATAACTTACCTCAATGGTCAAAATTTCTCTGTTCAAAGATTTTAAGCTCACAAGATGTATCTGATGAATATATTGATGAGGCCTTTGAAATTTTCATGGAAAGTGAAAAACTGTCTCCTTTAAAAGATAGATTACCAATTGAATTAAATTATTCATCTGCAACTAACACCTCTTTTAAAGCGAACCTTCTTTTAAGCAAAATACAAAAAATCGAAGGTGTAAATGCTTTATCTGAAAATCAAACTTTAGAATTTGGGCCAAATATTACCGTATTTTTTGGCGCAAATGGATCGGGCAAATCGGGATATATTCGATTACTAAAAAAGGCGTTCTTTTCTAGAGCTACGAGCCACATATTTCCCAATATCAATATAAATAGCGGCCATAAGGAAGTAAAAGCAGATTTCTATTTTAGAACTGGTGGAGCCGATTATCTACGATCTTTCCCTTCTGATGGCGGTAACGGGGATTTTCAACAATTTGCTGTATTTGATAACAATTGTGCGCCTGTGCATCTTAGCTCTAGAAATGGCTTTGAGTTCCGTCCCATAGGTCTATCCATTTTCGGCGATTTAATCCAGTTGTATAAAAGGCTGGAAAATAAGCTATCGTCGTTAATTATTAGCCGAAGCACTAAAACAGATTTCACAATATTATTTGAGGGAAATTCTGAGACAAAAGAGTTATTAGCAAATTTGGATTCTTCTACAAATATTCAATTGCTTCGAGATTTCAGTAATGTGTCTGAAGAGGCCTCCGCAATAAAAATTGTCAATGAAGCCGAATATGATAAGATTAAATTGGATAATTTAAATAGAGAGCAAGAAGTTCAACGATATAAAGTGACAATAGAAGCGTTCCGGTTATTTAAAACCCAAATCGAAAAAGTAAATGGTTATTTTAATACTGTAACAACAACAAGAATAAATAATAGAATTGCAGATTTCCTTGCCAAAACCGCGCTCGCGACAAAAGAGGGAATAGCAAATTTTCAGTCCGAATTTATCTTCGGAATAGGAAACGATGCATGGAGAAATTTTATTCAATCTGCAAGCATCTATGCGATTCACCAAGATGGTAATTATCCAAAAGAAGGCGACAAATGTCTTTTATGTCAACAAGATTTATCCGAGAAGTCCCAAGAATTGATTTCTAACTACTGGTCATACCTGAAAAGCGAAGCAGAAAAACAGGCCAAAGAATCTTTGAAAAGCCTTGACGAAGTAATTAGCGCTTATAACAATGCAAGGTTTTCAATTTTAGAAGAAGGAAGTTTAGTTTATGCTTGGCTAAAACAAAATGAGAACAGTTTGCTTGAATACCTAGTTGAACACATCGCTAATAAAAACCAACTTTTGGCTCAAATTGCAGAAAAAGTTGTTCACAGAGAAGCAATTTTAGAAGCCTACGAACTTATTGACCCATCAGGTATTGACACAATTATTGGGAAGCTTATTGATTACCAAAAATCGCTAATTGAAAATGCGCACAACCCAAGATTAGAAGAATTAAAAAATGCAATTACCTCAGTAGCGCATAGGCAAAAATTATCTAATATCATAGATCCGGTAGTGTCTTATGTTCAAAACTTATCTTGGCTTGAATCCGCCCGCACCGCTAGCGCTAGCTTTGGATCGCGCTGGATCACAAATTTAGAGAAGCAGCTGTCCGAGCGATATTTCAATCAAAAATATTATGAGTTATTTAGTGACACCTGTGAGGCCTTACATGGAAATTTTGGCGTCGAAATTGCGCATACTGGCTCATTAGGAACTTCCTATCGCCAACTTAAATTAAAAAATAATTCACCTTCTGATATTTTAAGTGAAGGCGAGCAAAAAGTAATTGCTTTAGCGGATTTTATTTCGGAGATGAAAATTTCTGAAAATAATAAAGGGATAATTTTTGACGATCCAGTAACGTCGTTAGACAATGATAGAAAAAAATATATTGCCGAGACTTTGGTGAAAGAAAGTAGGAATAGACAGGTAATAATTTTTACACATGATTTAGTTTTTTACAATTGCCTATCTAATGCTTCAAAAGTTATACTCGCGGACTTACCGAATTGCTTTCTTCATCATACAATAACAAAAGAGAACCCTAAAGAAATAGGCAAGGTAATTTTACATTATTCACCCGCATCCCAGTCACATTATAAGGATGCTCGTAAAGCAAAAGATTTCTTGGCTAAAAGTCAGTCTACCACTCAAGATGAACAATTAAATAATATTAAAAGTGGGTATTCGGCGTTACGTACAAGTTATGAATATTTAATTAGTCACACTATCACGGGAGCCGTTGTGCAAAGATTCGATCCGCAAATTCGCGTTGGAAGGTTAAAAGACATAAAATTTGATAAAGACCTAATTGACAGGGTAGTAACAAGACACGGAGAAATTTCAGATTTTATTGAAGGACACTTGCCTGCGGACGAGGTCGGAATTTCGCCGACACCTGAATCACTGAATATTGAGATTATACATTATGAAACATTGGTAGCTGCTTTCAAAGCACTATAGAAGATGATTTGGCATTGTGCTGAAGATTACCGCATATCCTTATTTTGCGTGGGCGACCTTGGCAGAATTTCTACTTCCGTCACACCGGTAGGCAATATCCACATTGCAGTATGTATCACGACAACACACCAAATTTGTGGATATCTTAATTTGGAAAACGCTCTTCCCGCATCGTAAATTGCTATCCGATTTTTAACCTGTAAACCACCTTCCAAAATGTCAAATAGCATAAACACGATCATCCCCCAAACACCCCCCGCTCGGCTTGAACTCTGATCAAGTCGCTTCGGTAGGCGATCTCCAGATCGCTGTTTATACTTACGTTCTGCGTGCCATCATACCTAAGCTTGCGTCCACCGAGCGCCCGGGGTGGTCCGCTCTAACTACGTCATGATCGGCAACCAATGTTCCCTCCGAATACCTAACTTTGTAAACGGATCTAATAAGATGTAGTAATGAGTACAATTGTTATAAATGTAGATGATAGGTCTTCAGCAAAGCTATTCCTCGATCTTGCCAAAAAACTAAATTTCAAAGCGCGGATCCTTACAGAGGATCAAAAAGAGGATTGGGCATTGTCGTCAATGATGGAGGCTCGAAAGGGTGAGCAGGCTTTACCTGTCGAAAGTGCTCTGGATATTTTAGCTAAGATCGGATCAAAGTAAACAGCTATGCTTGTTGTCTCAACTACGTCTTTTAATAAAGATATCAGTAAAATAAAAGATAAGCTAACTGCTACGCGCGTGGAGCAGGTTATCAAAAAAATGCAATTGGCTGATGACATCTCGGCTATTCCCGGTCTGAAAAAAATGTCGGGTGCCATCAATGCCTACCGCGTCAGAATTGGTGATTACCGCTTAGGTTTTACAGTGACGGACAATACTATAATGCTCGTCATTTTTGCACATCGAAAGGAAATTTACAGGTATTTCCCCTGACCACAGCATGTATCAAGGCAACACCAAATTTGTGGATATCTTAATTTGGAAAACTCTCGCTCGGCTTGACCTCCGATCAAGTCGCATCGGTAGGCGATCTCCAGATTGCCGTATGTATCACGACAACACCCAAATTTGTGGATATCTTAATTTGGAAAACGCCCTTCCCGCATCGTAAATTGCCTACGCATTTTTAACCTGTAAACCACCTTCCAAAATGTCAAATAGCATAAACACGATCATCAAAAAAGCACCCACGTTGCTAAAAAATAGAATGCCCACCATCGGGCATTTTCGGGCACAATTCGGGCAAAGCAGGCATTGTAAAATAGCTGCACCTCAGCCACTGTAACGCATTTTGCAAAAATACAGCACACAAAATGCCCGCTTTTATTTTTTGCTGCCCCATCGGGCATTTTCCAAACCCGTAAAAAATATGTGTCATTGCGAGGAACGAAGCAACCTTACGAAATGAGTACAAATACACTACATAAGCACTTAATACTACTTAACCCTAATACTTCGAGATTGCTTCGTTCCTCGCAATGACGCGAGATAATAACCTAGGAAATGTCACAAACAAAAAATGCCACATCAACGGACAAAAAACCTAAAACCCTTACCAGTAAATCATTACAATGAGAACACACAATGTCAAAGCACTGACAAAACCGGACATTTTTATCGTTATTAATAGTACTAATCAAAAATAAATTTGCGCAGCCGAATGGCTGCACGTATATTTGCAACCGAATGGCTTCTTAATTGATATTTTATGAGACGTGACATATTCCAGGCTATAGCAGACCCTACCCGGCGGGCCATACTGGTGCTGGTGGCCGCACAGGCACTGACACCCAATGCTATTGCCGACCACTTTGATATAACCAGGCAGTCGATATCCAAGCACCTGCGCATCCTCACCGAGTGCGACCTGCTGGCCCCCAAGCAAGATGGCCGGGAGATATACTACGAACTGAAGATAGACAAGATGAAGGAGGTAGATGTGTGGCTGGAGCAGTTCCGCAAGCTCATGGAAGACCGCTTCAACCAACTAGACGAAGTACTACTCACTATAAAAAACAATAGAAAATGAACAACCAACTGGAATTTATTGTAGACAAAGACAGCAAGACCATCTTCATGACCCGTGAATTTGCCGCCGACCTGGACCTGGTATGGGATGCCTTTACCAAGGCCGAGATACTGGAACTATGGATGGCCCCTAAACCTTACAGGATACAGACAAAGGACATGAACTTCACTGTAGGTGGCCGCTGGCTGTATACCATGGTAAGCGCAGAACAACCCAACCCCACCCGCTACAGCATGCAGGAGTTCCTGGAGATACACCCCAAAACAGACTTCACCACCAAGAACACCTTTAGCGATGAGCACGGGAATAGCATGGGCACCGCCTTCTCCATAGTGAAGAATATCTTCACACCCGGCGCAGAGACAACAACGGTACGTATAGAAAAAGTATTCGATGACCTTGCCACCCTTGAAATGATGTCCACCAACGGCTTTAAGGAAGGAATGGCTGTGTGCACAGACAACCTGGCTGAGTACCTGCGTAGCGTGACTGGGAAATAAGGCAATTTACACTACTATCGTCCTGAAGATGAGGTTGACCCTTGGTGTCTTTATCTTCTTAGTGGGTGGCAGGCGGTGCAGCCAGTGGGTCTGCGTAGTGCCCTTCATGACTAGCAGGCTGCCGCTTTCCAGCACTACAGATACGGTTTGCGCCGTCTTCTTATGCTTGAAGCTGAACTTACGCTCTGCCCCAAAACTGACGGACGCGATGGCAGTATTCTTACCGAGCGAGGCCTCATCATCGCTGTGCCAGGCCATACCTTCATAGCCATCGTGATACAGGTTCAGCAGGCACGAGTTGAACTGTTGGCCGGTGCGTTGCTCCACTATGGCTTTTAGCTCCAGTAGATCTGGAGTCCATATGTGGGCCACCTTGGTAGTATTGGAATAGGTGTAGGAAAACTCAGTATCGCCATACCACGCCACCTTGCGTTTGGTAATGAAATGCTTGCCGAATATGATGGCCTCATCGTTCTTCCAGGCAATGGTATCCATAAGGCGCTGATAATAATGCGTGGCTTCCGCCGGGCTAAATATGCGGCCGTAGTAGATAATGGTACCGTCGTAGGGTAGCAGGTTGGCTTCAGGGTCGGTATTGAAGAGGTCCATGGTCATGCTTACAATATTATCTTGCCAGGGCTGGTCTCCGTCTGTGCCGCTTCCCAACCTATCATTGCCGTCTTGCGGTCGCTACCCCAGTGGTACTGCCCAAACTGCCCACCCGACTGTATGACCCTATGGCAAGGAATGAGAAATGCCACAGGGTTATCGCCAATGGCACTACCGGCCGCCCGCGATGCGGTGGGCTGCTGTATGTGCCTGGCTATGTGCCCGTAGGTGACCAGCCGGCCCATAGGTATCTTCAGCAATGTCTCCCATACCTTTAGCTGGAAAGGTGTGCCCTTGAGGTGTAGTTTTATCTGGTCGATGCGGCTCCAGTCGTGGGTAAAGATCTGTAGTGCGTTTTGCTGGGCCAGGTCGGTCATTTGCTGATAAGTAGCATTGGGGAAGAACTGCTTCAATGCATCAAGTCCCACCGCTTCATCATCTGCAAAAGAGATGTGGCATATTCCTTTAGCTGTAGAACCAACAATAATATTGCCGAACGGTGTTTCCGCATAGCTGTAATTGATAAAGAGATGCTCGCCGCCGTTCTTATATTCACCGGGTGTCATTCCCTCTATGGTCATGAACAGGTCGTGCAGCCTGCTGGTGCCAGAGAGGCCGGTATCAAAGGCCGCATCGGCCATGGTAGCCTGCTCCTGCAACATCTTTTTAGCGTGACCGATACTTATGTATTGCAAGAACTTTTTGGGGCTCACCCCCGCCCACTCTGTAAACAACCGCTGGAAATGGAATGGGCTGAGGTGCACCTTTTCTGCCACCTCATCCAGCGACGGCTGGGTTTTAAAATTTTCCCTGATATACCCGATAGCCTCTTCTATACGATGATAATTGTTTCTATCTTGTTCTGTCATCACTTTTATTATTACTATTGATGATACAAAAGTAGCATCGCGGTCCATTACTACCGACCCGAAACTTGCTTACTTTTACGAATGGCGATAATGAATATAGCAGTATAACCGGAATGAACAATAAACTACTACAAGATAAAAAAATAGAACGCTGGTTGTCTTTTGTTGCCTGGCTTATTATCCTTGCCGGCTGCATTGGCCGCCTCGTCATATACCTTCAAAACCGCGACCTGTTCATAGACGAGGCCAATGTGGCCCGCAACCTTTATGAGCGCTCTTTTGCCGGGTTGGCCATGCCGCTGAGCTATGAGCAGTATGCACCACCCATATTTTTGTGGATAGAAAAAGTAGCTACACTGTGCAATGGCTTTGGCGAACTGACGCTGCGGGCTTATCCCTTTGTAGCCGGTGTAGCATCACTCATTGTCTTCACGCAGATACTTAAAGCTATCACATCGTACCGATCGCTATGGTATCCGCTGTTCATATTGGCCACGGGTTTCATATACCTGCAGTTCAGCACAGAACTGAAACAGTATATGCCTGATGTATTGATCACGTTATCCCTCATTTTACTAACACTGAATTTTGATATCACTAAAACACCCAGAACAAAGTTTGTAGTGACCTGGCTCATTGCCGGCAGTATCTCCATATGGTCATGTATGCCATCTGTATTTATTTTATGCGGTGTCGGCCTGTACTACCTGCACCAGTGCTGGCAGCAAAAAAAATTGATACCTGCTGTCCTGCTAACAGGAACAGTGTGGTTGATACAGTTCCTCTTCTACTATATTATCATCCTTAAACCACAGGCCAACTCCGACTACCTGCAAAATTTTCACCACGACTTTTTCCTGTATGCATTCCCTCATCATCGCGAAGAGTTGAAGCACAATTTCCTGCTGTGTAAAAGCATATTCGAAACGGCCAGCGGATATAATATGTGGAGCAAGATCTTCAATTGTTTGTTCATGACCATAGGTGTGATATGGATGCTACGCAAAAGAATGGACCTGGCTCTGTTGTTCCTTGTCCCGCTAATAGCAGTATTGGCAGCCGCAAGCTTTAATCAATATTCATTGATACCCCGTGTGGTATTATTCACTATGCCGATGTTGCTGATATTGGCCGGTTACGGCTTAGAGTTGATGGTGCGAACACGCTATGTAGTAGTATGTATTGTGGCAGTCTTCTTCGCTGTGCACGCATGCTATACCCAAAACAGCCTGGCAACGACCATAAAAAACCCGATACAATGGGAAGAGATAACAAAGGGATTTGCCTTCCTGCAAAAACACCAGGTAAAAAGTAATGAGCTTTTTGTACACACAGGCGCCGGTCCCGGGTACATCTACTACACTACCATCAACCCGGCCAAGGAACAATGGAGGAGCCTGGCTGGCGCATATATAATGCCATACGACGCACATACAGACAGCGTTGTTGCACATACTACCGGACGTGTAGCCTTGCTGCTTGCCAACGGTAACGATAACGAGATACGGGTGGAACGTGAAAAGATCTCAGACTCCATGAACCTGACCGATAGTTTTGCTACAGCCGGCTGCAGGGTATTCATCTACAACCGCAGATAAAGATGATCGATACAAAAGAATTTGCCGGTAGTAAAAAAGATAAGTGGCTGGGTATAGCTATATGGAGCATCATTGTTGTAGGGGCATTATTGCGGATAGTAATGCTGCTGCAGAACAGGAACCTATTTATTGATGAGGCTAATATAGCCAGGAACGTTTACGAGCGCACCTTCCCCGGACTGGCTATGCCACTGAGCTACGAGCAGTATGCACCACCCATATTTTTATGGCTACTGAAATTGAATACCTTTTTATTTGGGTTCAGCGAATATGCATTGCGGCTATATAGCCTGCTTACAGGCCTTGGTGCATTACTGCTATTCCCTGTTGTGATGAAAAATTTCGGGATAAAAAGTGGGGTGCTCTACCCCTTATTTTTATTTGCTACCGGCTTAATATTCACCCGCTACGCTACCGAGGTAAAACAATACATGCCCGATGTTTTTATTACCTTGCTACTGGTATGGCTTGCATTGAAAATTGATGTATTGAACCAAACCATTTTTCAATTTGTCATCATATGGTTCTTAGCAGGCACGGTTGCTATCTGGTCCTGTATGCCATCGGTGTTTGTTTTGGCTGGTGTGGGTGTGTATTATGGATACCAGTGCCTGCGCAGCAAGAACTCCAAGCAACTGATGCCGGTCATCATAGTGAGTATCTTATGGCTCATGCAGTTCTCGTTTTACTACACTACAATACTTAAACCAGAAGCCACATCTACCTACCTGCAAAACTATCATAAAGGGTACTTCCTTTTCCTGCTACCGTCCGGTGTTGCGCAGTGGCAGCACAATTTCAATTTACTCGATGATATCTTGTCGGAAGCTTCGGGCTATACAACACTTGCTATTATATTCAATATATTGATGCTCTTAGCAGGTGTATATATGTTGTTTCGTAAGCACCTCGATAAAGCACTCCTGCTCACCGTTCCTATCATTACACTATTCATAGCCGCTGGGCTGGGCCAGTTCTCATTGATACCCCGTGTTTCTTTATTTATTATGCCATTCCTGCTGCTGCTAATAGGTAGTGGTTTGGATATTTTCTTACGTATGCCTTCTAAAATCATTGTGGGTATCGTTGTAATAGTCGCTGCTATAAACGCTTTCAATTACAGCCAACTGCAACTATTTGCAAAGCCTTGGAAGAACGAGGAGATAACAGATGGTATGCAACTACTGCTGAATAATAAGCTGACAGCGCAAAACACATTTGTTCATGAAGGTGCATCGCCTGCCTTTATTTACTATACTGAGATACATCCTGGTAAAGATAAGTGGCAGGCATTAAGGTATGCCCATACCCTTAGCTGGAACAGCAATTGCGAGTTAGTTGCGCAGGCAGAGGGCACACTGGGCTTCTTATACGCGAACGGGGATGAGGGAGA
>Ga0116227_10016499_pt1 | contig 10585 bp, 8 predicted proteins | sample S1TSphgellanicum_FD_89693 | JGI IMG/M metagenome (GOLD analysis project Ga0116227, IMG submission 89693) | Host-associated microbial communities from peat moss isolated from Minnesota, USA - S1T2_Fb - Sphagnum magellanicum MG | ecosystem: Host-associated > Plants > Peat moss > Unclassified...
TATTATTATACATAGCCTATGTAGATATATTAAGTATAATAATTTAAGTATGTATAAGTTTAGGCCATCATTTTTATGACACGTGTCCATGTTGTACACATTTAGTTGCACATTAGTTGCACATTAGTTGCACACAGAACCGTATGGTTGAAAATTTATACAATACCAAATTTATAGTTGCAAACATGACCGAGATAGTTGCAAACGACAACCAGTTGCATGCCACTTGCATAGTGACTGGTTGCAAATGACAAGATTTCTAGTAGTGTTTCTTTGTGCAACACGCTTTCACTTTACATTGGGGTTATATGAAGAGCAAAGGATGATTTCCAAAACAACATTTGGTTTGGAGTGATGGTTGTTTTGCACAATTCAAATGTGTTAGAACATGGTACTTTATGGTTCATTATCCACGACTTACAATTTGTGACCAAAGACCAAAAGGTGTCGAAATGTGCTAGAATTATTTCGCCTTTGGTCACGGTAAAGGTGAGGTCGATGGGGCAAGTGCCCTTTTGAAATGTGAAATTTGCAAAGAGTAGATAAAGGCCCAAACACAACAATTGCAAGATGTTCATGACCTTGTCTAGTTTTGTCAACAACATGCAGGTATGTAGCTATGTGCTTACTCCATTGTAGGTCACTATAGGTGTTTTTCATGCCCTTTGTAGGTCCTTTCTATGTGCTTATGTGAAACACCTAAATGTTGGTCCTTTCTATATCATTTATTAGTTTGTTCTTATAAGTAATTTTGGTTCCCAATCCTTTATAGGTCCTTTCTATGTGCTTTTGTGAAACAACTAAATGCTGGTCCTTAATGGATCCTTTATAAGTCTATTTTTTATAAGTAATTATGTTGCCTAGTCCTTTACAGGTCCTTTTTATGTGCACAATATGAAACACTTAAATAATCACCTATCCTTTTTGTATCCTTTGATGCTTTGTTATAAGTCAAATGGTGATTTAGTATAAGTCATGTTATCTAATCCTTTTCAAGTCCTTTCTATGTGTTTTTTTTAGAAACTTAAATTTTTTGGGTCTTTTGTTTATGTTTTGTTACAATTGATTTTGATGTCTAGTCCTTTATAGGTCCTTTCTAGGTGCTTTTTTGAAGGACCTAAAATTCAGGTCCTTTCACTAGCTCCAATAACATAAGTGTTTGATAAGGCTTAGGTTATTTGTAGCAAGCATCAACCACTCCTTTTGTGTTGGTACAATTTCAAGGTAGACCATATTTAGTCTAAATTACAAGACTTGTGCATCTACCATATGTAAGGGTTTCACATGTTTTTCACTCAAATGTACAAAGGTCTATGCATAAGATCTTTTGGGAATTTCTACCAACAAATGTTGATAGGACTCACACATATGGATGCACAATAATTGTTAGAAGTAGAGGGATGCATCATGTGCATCCAAATCTCCACCTGCATTTTTTATTCAAACCCATTGGTCATTGATGTAATTAACCATTGCTGTAATTTCATATTGTCTGAAATTCATAGTTTGGGGTTGATATGTGTGCCTAAATCAAAAGTGTTTCTAACTGAGATTCTATGCTCCTCCAATTTGACATTTGTCATGTTTTTGTGTTGTATGTTATGTTAAGGCACAAATAGTTAGGTGGAGTGCAACCAAAAGTCACTAGCTCCAACATAATAACTTGTCCAACTATATGTGTTTGATAGACTTGGAGCATACCAAGCCATGTTGGAAATGGAAGAAGAAACAGAATATGACCCAAGGGGAGAGGCTATTGTGATGGGGTTACTATTGGCAACAACATTACTATGCCTTATGAAAGTAGGAATGGAGAGAAATTTTGGTTATTGTTTTGTGACAAACCAAAGCATATGGTGATAAAGACCTTCACTGATGCCTATAGAAATACATATTATGAAGGAGATAGTGTCATCCGAAGGCAACATTGTGAATTGATTTAGCCAAGGAGTAGGACATGTGTATTATTTTAATGATAGTGAGCAACCTACCTATGTCTATTCCCACATTGTGTGTGCATCAAAGTTTGCAATGCCTCCAACCTTGCATATTGTCAAAAGAAATTATCCAACATTTGAGTTGCCCAATGAAACTTTTCAATTGATTGAATAATCACTTGAAAACCCAAGGTTTATGCACAATGATTATTAGTTAACATGGATGTGTTTGTTTGTCAGGTCTAAAGTTCATTGTAAATATATCTGAAAGATAGATCTTTGTTAGTTGTAATGCATTGACTCAAGATTTTGTTTCTAGGACTATAATTTGATCCAAAGTTTTGTTGTAACATTGGGAATGAGAACATTCCAAGTTCAGTTCAGTGAACTAAGTTTGAACAATGTTGTGTAAAAAAACTTATGTCCTTGATGGTGTATCTACTTGGCCCATGCTTTTACACCTTTATGTAAAAGCAAAGTTTGACTCTTGAGATAAATCTACCATAAGACATGTTATTTCTTTTTTTAATAACATGTCAATCAAATGTGGTTTAGTTTGAATATGTACACAATATATAAGAACTCATATATATTTGTTTCCCTTAATACTATAGGTCTTGCAACCCTAAGCATTGGCATCTTTTCTATTTTGTCTAAGCACTTGAAGTCCTTCTTTAGCATTGTAACAAGTTAATCATGGAAGACTAGTCCTTTTTTAGGATTGAAGTCTTTTTAAACAATGGTCAAGTCCTTCCAATAATATTCTAATTTTTTCCAACAATGTCCCACAAGGCTTTTCAATAGTGTTCAGGTCCTTTTCTAGTAGTTTGAACACATATTCAAGCTTTTCAACAATGATATTATTTCCCAACATTGTTTAGGTCTTTTTTCAATAGTGATGTTCTTGGCCTATAATAGTTTTTTTTTATCAAAATGAGGTCTCATCTAACATTGACCATCTCCCCACATACTTAGGTGGGCATGCAATGGGTACTTAACATTGTGAATTGTCAGACTATACAATTTGGCTTGGCTAATGCAAATATTGATGATGGAGCTTTGGGTTTTAATCAAATATTCTAGGTAGGTTTATGGTGCATTGTTGAGATCCATCACAAAAGAATGTATGGTGATGGTATTAGTGAAATCATTGTCTTGGATCTGTGAATATTAACATAGTCACAATGATTATAATCAATGAAGATGTTGCCTAAACATGTGAAGTGCTAAGTTTTGGAATACAGAAATGGACATGAAACATTTCATACCCACTAATTAATTGTATACTAGATTTTAATGCTTACTAATTGCCACATCATACATGTCTGATTCCATCAATATAAGTTACAAACATTTATGCATTTACAAAAAGGGGTACAAAATGGTAGTGTTGTTGCCAAGGAGATTGGATGCTTGTCCAACCCCATTGCCATTTACAAGGAAACCCCTACAACATTGTCCCCATTAACATCCACAAAATTGTTCCCATGTTCCTTATACATTGTAGCAAACAAGTCACCAAATGACTATAGTTTTGAAATGTAAGCTACAATTAAATTAGTCTTACAAAATTGTTGTCAAATGGTTACACAACCAATACAAATGGTTGGCTTTTGTCATAAAATTCCAGTGCCTAGCTACCAAAATGTAAATGCCTTCAAAATTTCACAATCAAAATGGACAGGGATGTACTAGGGTGCAAATTTTTTAAGGCATACTAAATCTTGTCACATCGTCACCCTTTTCTATTTTTTTTACCTAGTCCTTTTCTACCATGTAAGAACACATTTATGGATGCTTATGATGGAATCTAGAATTGTAATAGTTTAAAATATAGTCCCTCTTAAAAAATTTGACAACTTTTGATTGATTATTTTTTATGGGCATCAAAATATAAGGTATAAAAGGATTGTAGTAAGGACTAGGCCCTTTTCATCTTGTGTGGTACACTTTAAAGGATTTTCACCCACAATGTTATTTTTTTACATTAGTGCTATGAATCTCTACACCTCTAGTGTAAGTATTTATAAGCTAGATTGAGTCATTTGATCGCCCTTGCACCTTTGCAGCTACTTTTGGTACAACATATTTGGATAATGGCTTACCATTAGATTCATTATCAAAATCTGACCCATCATGAGGGTCTAATTCTTCAAATTCAAGCCCATCATTAAAACGATTAATTTTTTTTGTAATAGCATCCCAAGACTTCATCTTTTTAACTGCATGGTCACCAATGCACTTAATGGGTTTGGTCAAAGGTTTTTGTTTAGGTGCCTTGCGCTTCACCCCTTGTCATTTTTAGTCTTTGGATGGTTTTCAGCCACATCCATTGTTGCTTTGTCATGGGTTGGATTACCTTTGCTTCCTTTGCATGCCACCTCTTTCAATGGATCCTTTAATTGTGGGTTGGGTGCCTTGTCCTTCATTGGGCTACCTTTCTTTACTAGTGGTGGTTTCTCTTTTGTAGGGCTGTCTTTTACTTCTTGCACCTTTTCCTTCAATCTATTATCCTTGGCTACTTGGGCTACCACATCTTTTGTCGGTGTGCTTATGACTACTCAAGGTTCCTTCCCCTTAATTACATTATCCTCACTTACATTAGTGGGCTTTTCATGGGTTTAGATACCCTTGTTTCCTTGTGATGTGCCCTTTTCCCTATTTGAAATGCCCTTGTGTGCTTTGGCATGTACATGTTTAGATGGGCTACGCCCCAAAGATGCATCCAATGACATGCTTGGTTTTGGGGGTGATTTTATGGAAAGCCAACAATCTATGATTAAAATATGGTAGTGAATAAAAGAATTAGACATTGAAATAGGTAACATGTTAGATCATTGGAGATCTGTATGTGGTGTGATATTGGTCAATTTTTTCTTAAGTTGCATTTTGTAAACCCATCCTTCAATCTAAGACCTTTATTAACCTATATCAAATCTAATTGCAAATGCCATGTGTTAGGTGAAAGCACACACTATGGGGGGGGCCAAAAATGTTGTCACATTATATTGTTTTCCAAGGGTGTCCATGTTTGAACTTCAACCATGGTAATATTTGAGCATATTTTTCCAAATGTTTTTGCATAATATGGTAGATTATAACACAAAAAATTCAATCACAAAAAAATTCCTTTTTCCAGCTTATATTGTGCAATTCCAAAGTATATTTGTGGTAAAAGAATGTACATCACTATGTTTTTAAAAATGAAAAAATATTTTTTAAACATTTTAAATTATTTTTAATTTTTATGAAATTTGTAGTATCTATTAAACATTGTGATTCCATATGATTGAAATAAGTTCATGAACCATGAAGAGTTTGATAATTATCATATCACAAATGGGTATTTTTGGGGGTGAGGACCATAAGTATGTGGTAAATTAACATTTTGACAAACTATCAATTTCAAATGGAAGATGACAAGATATGTGAGGTGAGTCAATTTTTGAATTTTTATTTCAAACATTTTTTGGTTAACTAATTCAAACCCAAACTTTGTGTAGTCCAAAAATAAAAGCACGTTTTATTATACTGTATATACCATAAATGTATTCATTATTCCTTGAATTTAAGCTTTAAATTTTTTATTTTTTTTTCAAATAATTTTAGATATCATTAACTTTGTGAAAATCAAAATATCAAGCCCAAACACCAAAAGTGAAACAAAAATTAAATGCAATACCTTTTGCAATAATATACTTTACATACATGTTGTGAAAGTGCCCAAAGTGGCCCCCCACAGTGTGCTTTCACCTTGTTACCTAAGCTTACAAATAGATCTTAAAACACAAAGTCATGTAACCAAACAACAATCACATAGTCAATGTATGCAAGTAATTTACCCCAAACACAATATGTTGGAGGGTCTCTTGTGTTGGGTTACTTTGTAAGACTAGAAGTTGAAATTATGTCATGTTGGATAGCCCTAGGTTGTTGGGCATCCTTATGCTCTACACCAACATGCTCACAACCATCTAATTAGCCCCTTGAAACTTCCTAACCATTGAAATAACTAGGGTGCACCCCCATTAAAAAACCAAAAAACCAAACAATTGGATAGTTATATATATATATGGGAAATAGGTTACCATGGATGTTTTTAAATGTTGTAGAAGGATCTTGGACCTCCTTCCTAGCAATGGAGCATGTGGTTGGATTGCTAACTCGGCTATTGACATTATTTCTCCACATTCATGTTTGCCACAATTTCTTTGCTAGATGGACCATTGGCTTGTTAGGAGAGCCCTCTAGGTTGTCATTAGCTATGGATAATCTGGTAGACCTTGGAGAAACCATATTGAGGGATGACATTAGGCATGATGGTGTTGCATTACAAGGATTATGTGTTGGATCATAGGTGCTATTAATTGGCACACTTGAAATTACACCAATTAGCGTGAATCTTCATTTTTCATTTGAAGTTGATCCAAGTCCAGTTAGTTTAGGTTCTATATTCAAGTCCTCACCTATACAAACCATTGTTTGGGATAATGAGAGGTCACAACATATGCTTTTGTAGAAATAGCTCAATTATGAATGTATTCACAAACATGCATTGAAATAACTGTTGTAAAATAAACACTAACTTGGGAAGTCATGCACATTGACCTTTGCAGTCTCCTTTAATTCATTCGAGAGCCGAACCTATTCCTCTTCAAGACCCATCTCATGTGCTAAAAAAGATAACTCCTAATCAAGGTCTCTAAAGCCCCAACTAAACCACTAATCAAGGTGTAACCATTGATTACATACCTTGCATATATTGTTCATTTTTAGGTGCTCCCCTAGACATGTCGAATGGTAGGTATGTAGGCAAGAGGTGACAACAATGTCACCACAATGGTACCATTGCCCACATAAACCACATTTGTTAATCATATTGGGATCATCACCTTGGGGTTTATCAGGATGCAGGATGGGCTTAGGCCAAAAGGACATCCCACCACCTTTTTGCATATGTAGCAACTATGTGGAGATTGTAGCTTCCTCTTGTTCCAAGTTTGTTAATTCTAAGTGTGTTGCAAAAACATCATGTTGCAACTTTATGTGCTCTAATCATGTTTCATTGTATGTTATTTCTCCCATGGCGGATCATTTGATCTTGTCCTCCAATATCATTTGTTTGAATTATAGTTTCCACACATATTGAACAATTATATAATTTTTTTACTACCACATTATTTACATATTATTGCACCCCTAGCTACTTGTCCAAATTGCTCCCACAATGTATAAGGATAGTGCAACAAAATCAAAGTTCCACATAGACCTTGTGCAACAAGTTATTACTTGTGATTAAATGTAATGAAACATGAAAAATAAAAAAAATAATCTAAAGGATGTGTTTGATGGCATACAAGTTCCATGGTAGGTTGGCTTTGTTGTTGGGCCTTAGATAAGACATGTTCAAACTTTGTTAGTTCTACTTATGCTTCTTCCATTGTTATCTTCCTATTTTGAAAATTGTATTTTATGCCCAAAAATTTATTGGACACAATGTTTTCATCCACTTTCAATGACGTAATCTTGGACTTACATAAAATACACATGTCTTTCTTCAAATCTAGGAGCTCTATAACTTTCCAAATATCTTCAATTGACACCCCACTAGGGCACTTGCTCATTGTATAGGATGATTGCCCCATGTCATCCTCAAGGGGTGCAAAAAAAGCATATTCCAAAATTGGGTTATCTGGTGCCAATTGTGATACCCTGACCTTTATACTAAGAATCATGCTCCCACCATTTTTTGAAATATTTATTGTTTGTTCTCTCTTCATTAGCCCTAGACGCCCATTGCTTTTTACCTCATCCCTATGTGCCTTTTCCTTTGCTGTTGATTTAGGTGCTTTAGCCCAATTGATATCAATGCTCTTTGATTCAACAATGAAACCTCGCACAATCTAGGCAAGCATTTCGTAATTTGTAACGATGTTGTCTCAAAGACCTTCCAATAGATTTCCTCCATTCCCGCCTTGTCTTCCAACTTTAAGCCAAGGGATTTCATTTTGAATTTCCTAGATCCCCCAAACAAAATCAACAATCCTTTGTTATGACATGCTTATTATCTAGGTCATACTTTGGATTAAGGCCAAAAACTTTCAACTTCCTAATAGTGGCAAAGAACATAACGCCTTGTTTTTTGATGTCCACCATTGGCCAATTTGCCCAAGGCACCTCCTTCAAACCCTGCCAAGAATTTGTGGTTCCTTCCACATGGTTGCTTTACAAGAGCAAAAAATAACAAAATAATTCATTAAACTAAGTGTCGCAACCCTATCTTTGGGCTTGCGACCAAGGCAAAGGGGTTACAAGGTTACGGGCCAAGAGGAAGCCCATGAATCAAGGCAAGAGGAAGCCCGAGAGTCAAGGCAAGAGGAAGCCCAGGAATCAAGGCAAGAAGAAGCCCGGGAGTCACATCACATACTCTCGAGAGTGTAAGAAATGCGAGGGAGTATGAGGGAGTGAACCCTCACACTCTCAAGGCAACTCCCACTTTGGGAGATGGAGTCCCGGTGGACTCCCAAAACTTCAAAGAACAATTTCAGGGGTCAAAACTTTATGGCTTATGGCATTTTTTATATCATTGGAAATCTCTTGGAACGTAGATGTCTGAAATGGGCTCGTATTGCTCATTTAAACATCTAAAACACAAGTTATGGCCAAAAGAAGGGCCGTGAGTCAAATTGCCAATTTGACTCCCAACCAGAAAAAGTTGGGAATCGACCCGATTTACTTGGCTGTAGGGGGTGTGCAACATACCGTTAAAAATCTCTTAACAAGAACTACAACTTTGCTTTAGACCGCATTTCGATCCGAGGTTTTCTCGCAAAGTTATGAGGTTCCAAAGTCGCAAGAGTCCCAACCGGCGCAATTTCAGGACTCCCACTTGGGAGTTCCAAGAAAGAAAAGCCATTTGGATGTAGGCTCTGTGGCCAGCCACAGAGTATACTATAAGGGGGAAGGTGGTGGCTTCCCCCAAGTTCGGGCCGTGGTGAGTCTAGTGTGTCCATGTTGCCCGTGGCTCGTCATAGCACCAAAGGTGCTCCAACTATGCACTAACCACTTTGTGTGGGTTGTGTATAGGCCCGTGTGAGTGAGTGAAGCTTGTCAATTCTTCCTAGTCCCATTTCGGAGCTCCAACACGCCCCTCTACCCCTCAAAGTGTTGTGAGCTAGGGAGCATGCCCCGACTCCTCCCTCTTTCGCTATTTTTTACTTGGACTCACATTGAGTCCTTCGAAGAGTTGGGAGTGCGTCACAGGAGCTTTGGGAAGGCCAAGAGCTTTCAATTTCTTAATAGTGTTAAAGAACATAGCGCCTTGTTTTTTGATGTCCACCATTGGCCAATTTGCCCAAGGCACCTCCTTTAAACCCTGCCAACAATCTGTGGTTCCTTCCACATGGTTGCCTTATAAGAGCAAAAAGGAACAAAATAATTCATTAAACTAGGTTCATGTTAGAATTCATGTACTCAACCACAAGTGTTTTATTTTTGTTACTTGCTAATGGTTATGCAACACCTTATGTGTTTACAAAGGAATTACACCTTATATCAAACCTTTGTTAATCCTTTTTCATTAGTGGTTCACACTTCCAAACCACTAGCAATGCTTATCGACAAGATTGATTAGTGGTTTACAAGTTCCCCTTACATAATTTATAAAGATGTTGCTACATTTTTTTTCCAAATGCTAAATGTCCATTTCTTACAAGTATGAGCATGAAACTCTATACTTAAACCCAACATCAATCTATGGTTAATTATGTGTGAAAACACAACATGTGTAGTTCAAAACACAAAGAAAAAAATTAAAACATTATTTCAACAATAAATTAATGGCATTTACATGGAGCACTAGCAACAAGAATCTAATTGATACATTCGCAATGGGTTTAATAATCAAATCATTGTCATCATACAATGCATAACCCATCCAAAAATGGGGAATGCACAAACACCCCTTTAAACAAATCTACAATCATTAGATTCTTCAATAATGATGTCACTATTCAAGGTGTCACGTGTTGCTAAAAGTACTAGTGGGGAACAAAATTACATTTAGTTAATAGCTACAAATTAGATGGAGACAAATGGTAATAAAAATCAAACTAAATGATTGATCATAAAAAAGGTGTTGATGGACCTAAAATACATATAGAAAGTCCCAAACCCCAAACTCTTGTGCTTTTGATTAAAGATACCAAAACCTTTAGTCCAAAAACACTTTACAACCAACAACCCATTAGAGAGGCATTATAGTCCACACATCAACCTCAAATATTTGATGGGGAACCAATGCACTTGTAACCTATATTACTTATTTATCACAACTAATATCCACCACTGCCATTTAAATGTGACCTATATACAATCATTGACTAGCATAATCAAGCCTAAAACTAGCTTCATAATGCTTCCCAAACATCTTCATTGCTTACCAAGGAACCCCATAAACCACCCTGGTGTTTAAAGTGTTTACCCAAAGTAGTGGTTAGTACTTTTTAACCATTCTCCCTACAACCCAACCATAGTTATGACATTCTTCATTTTGCACATTAAAATTCTTTAAAATTCTTCATTTAGCACCTTGTCATAACATTCTTTACCCGCGAATGTTTACCAAATTACACTGGTTGATCTATAAA
>Ga0116227_10016501_pt1 | contig 10584 bp, 15 predicted proteins | sample S1TSphgellanicum_FD_89693 | JGI IMG/M metagenome (GOLD analysis project Ga0116227, IMG submission 89693) | Host-associated microbial communities from peat moss isolated from Minnesota, USA - S1T2_Fb - Sphagnum magellanicum MG | ecosystem: Host-associated > Plants > Peat moss > Unclassified...
AAAATTTTTTAAAAATAAAAAAAAAAAAAAAAAAAAAAAAAAAAAAAACACTTGTCATGACATGTGTATTTGAATGTTTTCAATCACATTGTCACATTTTGAAAAAATTATATAAATTTTTGTATATAATGGGTGGCCATGATCATTTTTGAAGAAAATAGTTTCATATTTAGTTTTATGAGTTATGGATGGGTGAAAAAGTCCCTTGGGGATGGGCACACATTTGAGGAGGTGGCAGAGAAAATAAAATATCAAAAGATGAATGTGAATCTTCTTACAACCAAATTTGGATGAATCTTCTCACCTAATTTTTAGGGGGCAAAATCCCTTGCCTTAAGGATTTTGCCCCCTACTACTATACTCTATAATTATTCTGAACACAATATCCTTGTCTTGTGAGGCAAGGTAGGCCCAACAAAATGCAAGATCTACAATCTGATTCTTGCACCAGTTCTACCCCCAAGGATGGCGATTAGGGTCTAGGTCACAAGAACTTAAACCTGAAGAGTAAGTTTATAACTCCAAACTGGAGAACTTCCCAACATTGGATCACACTTTAAAGCAAGTTCTCAACCTCCAATTTGGGTAATTGCACACATACTAGTGCAAATCACACTAATTCCCAACCCACTCTAATTATGATGATTAGTGAAGTTTGGCAAATGCCAATGCTCTTTCCCCAACCCCACTAGCCTACTTAAGTAAAATATGACACCAGTTATTATGGCAATGGCAATGGTAGAGTGTTCCCTGGGTTTAGATTTCTTGGGTTGGGCCAAATTCAGCAACAAGAATCTCCTATTAGCAAAAGCCAAACAAATACTGCAAAAATTACCGTAAGATGCAGAGTAAAACTTTACAATGTTTATAAAGTGAAGTTAACTACATATAAACCAGAGGTTTCTGTTTTCGCCTCTAGCAGTGGGTGGGTGGGTGGGTGAGATTCTGATTCAGGAATTGGAGCCTGTAAAACTTGGAGGGATCTTGCACCTACTCTTTTAGGAGGAAGAGGGGTCTTACACCTACATAGGTGTAAGGTCCCACCTGCTTGTAAGTAGTAGGTGCAAAATATTCATAACCATCAGGTGCCTTCCAAATACACTTGGGAAATTTCTTCAAATGCTTTATACATCTTTTATGTCCTGTAAATGCTTTATAACAAGAGGAAGAAGTGTATTCTGGTTCCCAGATTTGCCTAAAAGGTCCCCCTGCTCAGCTTCCAACTAGTGCCAGGCTCTCATTCTCAGAAGGGCCTTGTCTTTGGTCCTTATCCTCTACATGCCAAGGATTTGCAATTAGTGGCCGGTCTTTATCCAGCACAATTTCTTCACCTTTAAAAAATGTGAAATAACTAGAAGAAAAACTAAAACCAATGTAAAAGACATGGAAAACGTATCAAGAAATTATTATTATTATTATTATTATTATTATGGTTATATAAATGAAAAAGCTTGATGGACAAATACATAATGGGTGACTTAATATAAAGAAGCTCAAATTTTACCGCATAAGCTTTTTAAGTTTAACATTTTACCTGGTGATATCTGACGGGTAAATTTACAGGTGGAAAAAATCATTTTCTTTGGGACATCCCTTGAAAGGTCGTTACTTGAAGTCCTTAAAATGTTTTTTGAAAACATTTCCATGTCATATCCGATCGATAAACTATGGGTAGAAAAAATAATTGCTCTTACTTAAACTTACCCCAAATTTGGACGTTTCATAAGCCTATATACCCCACGCAAACTATTGTACGTACCACCTACCCAACAACTAGTAAATACACAAGTCCCACTTGTAGGTATGGTCCATAAGAGGAACCTACAACAAAATATTGCTTTTGCTCGATGTGTCAAATAGACACAATTTACTTGTTGCAAGGGGGAGCCGACAAGTGATATATGCGTTCCGACCAAGCCGCCGCAGCCCCGGACCAGTACCAGCTGGCCCTTCCCCCAAACTCTTCGGAACCAAGACAGTTTGTCGATTCCAGAAACAAAAATTGTCAAATTCCCCACCTAGTGTCCCCATGACCCCAAAATTTTAATAATTTCCTGCAAAATGAGTGGGCTTCTGATGAGGCATTAACAGACAACACGCAAACAACTCATGGGAGACTTCCAGACCTGTTTCCCTCCCAACATTTTGAAATTTATTAACATTTTCTAGGAGCCAAGCGAAAAAGCTCCAAAGTTGAGGCATGGACGAAAAATATTAAACAGGCCTAAAATTGTAAATCTGTGAGGTGCAAAACTATCGTCACTGCAACATGACGTCACCAAAATGGGCCTCCCCACCAAACCCCCCATCCTCCTTCGCATAACTGTCAAATTTTCATGTTACATAACACATCTTGTGTAACATGCAAGGATGGAGCATGGGAAGAAGGGTGCATGGAGCATTGCATGTCAACTCATTGGATGGGCCAATGTAACATGCGTTGATTTCAAACATCCTTTGCACAAATTGAGACAGTCCAGATAGCCCCGCCATCTTTGATCCTAAACCCTAATGCAATGTAACAGTCCTTTGTGCCTACATATCATCTCCATTGCTAGATTAGTTTGAACCTTCATTGCCATCTTCCTACAACTTCAAGCAGCAATTAATTGGTTTATTGCACACCAATAATGTAAATGATTATCTCAAGTAGTGTTTATTGTATCACATTAGGTTCTTTAACATGTTTGGAGATTAATGTAATTTGTTGAAATATGTAGTGGAGCTCTCGCGAAACTTGCATGAGCTTCAAGCATAAATGCAACATTATTATTGAGGTAAATTTTTTGTAGTGTTGTGATGATGGTTATGAATACTTATGGAAACACCTTCCTATATTGGAAAATGTGTTGTTAAGGCATTCATGGATTGCATGAAATACATCAATGAAAAAACCTTGTTTAATGCTTAAATGTTAGTAGAGAAGTTGAAATCATGTAAATAAGTTTAAGCTATTACGCAACTCTTCAATTGGATTTTGTTGTCTTCCTTTAAAAAACCTTATTGAACATTACTTTGTAACACATAAACACATAACATGGACGAGAGAATACACAAATATTCGTGTACCACAACTGAAAATGTCATGAGAAAGATTTACTATCATAAAACTCGTGATACAAACACATACAGTCAAGCCAAGCCCACTCCACTTGGAGAATTTAGGCCGATGCTAACGGGACACCATAGCTCAGAGCTCCACTAACTCCAACAACTCCCAACTCTAAACTCAATTCGAAGAACTACATTTCTTGAACCCTTTTTCATGCTATGCCCCCACTCACAACATGAGGGTGGGTCCTACCAGAAGAGCCACTCTCCTCTAACCGTAAACCTGGAAACTTTAAGTAGGCACTATTCATTACCATAACACACTATATGTTATAGCTAACACACATATGGTCATGACAGTTATCGTGTGAATACATATCGTCATACAACATACATTGCTGACATACCATATTCACATACACACATAAATACATAACATGGACAAGAGAATACACAAATACTCATGTACCACAACTCGCCCCCCTAGCTGGTGGTAAGGTCCCTTTAACTTCCATGTAGCCTTATACATCTTCTACATGCTATACACCTTCACGGGTGCACAAATGAAAAGGTCGGGTGCACTGTTGCCCCATCGTTAATCGCCCATCTGCAATCCATACTATGTGATGATCAAGTCATCTACCCGTCCAAAGTACGAGGACAAACCCACCATCCAGCAAGAACAATAGCCATAGGTGGAGTCATGCTCGCCATGTGCCAACCCTTAGAACATCTATCACACATCAACATATGGGCTACTCCACTTTTAGACCCACACAACATACACCTCTAGCCGACCCGTATCACTACCAAACTTGGGTCAACTATACCATCCACATTTGGGAGGTGAAATGGCGCACAATTACACACATGGTCCTTCCAAACAACACCATCATGACCCTCCAACATGAAAACTCTAAAAGCTAACACCTTTCGCATTTGTAAAATAGTGTGGCCTGCTACTACATCCAATGTCGTTGGTGTAGTTTGTTGCAAATAGACAGAGTGCCCCACATGGAACCTACGAATTGATGGTCAATAACCTCCACCCCGGATAGTTGCATACCGCAATGTATCCCTATCTTGAATAATGGCAAGGTTTTTAAATGTTATTGGCATAACTCTTTGAAAGAGCTCTACACGTTGAGAACACACCTTCAACCACATCTCCAAGTCATTAAGGTTCACCACCTCACTAGACTCACGATGAATCGTTGTTGGCAAGTCTAGATCTTGGTTGTATAATAGAAAATAAGGTGAGAAGGAAGCCAAGGATGCCTGAGGACTGAATTGATATCCCATGGCCAACCATGGTGATTAAATATCTTAATCTCCTAGGTGGCCCTTTTGCAAGCCATACTTGCGTAATGCCCTTCACCGTTTGTACCACACGCTTAGCTAAACCATCTGCCTCTGGATGATCTCGAGACGTGGTTTGATGATCAATCAACGCCTTGTCACACAAGACCTGAAACTCACCCTGAAACTCCGTACTTTGATCGGTCAACACCTCAGTTGGTGCACCAAAATGACTAAGCACCCTATCAAGGAATGCATATTTGTTGTGCCATACTATCAATGGTAATGGTCTTGCAAAGTCCAAACTCCAACAATAACCCAACCCCATAATAAGCAAGGGGTGTAACTATGGTGTAGGGGCATTAAACGATGCCTTCACCCTATCATAAATCATGCAACGTGACACTAATCGTTGCACATTGGTGTGCATAATACGCCACCAATACTGACCTAGGAGCAAGCTATATGTCCATTTTACTCCAAAATGCCCCAACTCCTCATGGGCATGTTGCACAATACACCCTCTCTGGGTTGGATGTGGTACAATCTACACCCTACCATCCTCCCACACTCGAAATATATGTATCCCCTCCAATCGATACCTCCTAGCTCGTTGGAGAACACGATTTCTCTACTTAACACTCACCATGCCTAACACAATATTGGTCCGTAAAAACTCCAACACCAATGTATCATCATGAACATCATGGTGATCCATGTTACCATCCCCAACCTCGGAATCTGAAGATTGGCCATCTACCCTTTGATTAGAGTAAGATGTCATGTGGCCCTCCATATTAGAATCCACACCCAACAAGCACAAAAAAGGCCGATGCATGCCAACCTGGCACCATCCCTTCACTAACCTCGCCATGCCATCTAGCTCCAGTATCATCCTCCTAGCTAGTGCATGGGTTCCAACTCAACCCATCGACATCAAGGTTTGTAACTCCAGGTTTATGCATCTCATGGAAATCATACTCCTATGAGATAAAAGCCCATCATGCAAGCTTTCTTGTAAGCTTATCAGATTCCATCAACCATTTGAGCAATTGGTGATCAATGACAAGGGTAAACTGTGTGCCAAACAAGTAACACCTGAAGTGTTTAACAACCCACACTGTTACCAAACACTCTCCCTCATACGAACTATAACGTGATTCCGTTGCATTGTTCGAATGACTCGCATAAGCCACCACAAACTCCTTCCTTTCATCATCACATTGTGTCAACACTGCCCCAAGTCCCAACATATTCCAATTAGTGTGTAGCTAGAATGGACGCCCCCTAATAGGTCTCCTCAAGATGGGAGCCGCAACCAAACTAGCCTTGAGCTCCACAAAAGCTCACTCCTACTCATTGCCCCACTGCCACTCTTGATCCAACTTCAACAACATGTTCAAAAGCTTTGCCATTGCACTAAAGCTTTTGACATACCTACGGTAGTAGTTCGCCAATCCCATGAAAGCGCAAACCCTACTCACATCCGTGGGATGCGGAATACGTGCAATAGCCTCCACCTTGACTTGTTGCATTCCCAAACCACTTGGGTAGATCACATGACCTAGATACTCCACATTCTCTTGGAGGAACTTACATTTCCTAGGATGGAAATGCAAACCATGAACCTTCAACCACTCAAACACAATCTGTAGATGAATCTGGTGCTCCTCCACGGTATCACTATACACCACAATATCATTGATATAACACTGAACAAAATCTAACCTTATTAAGATCCTATCCATCACACGTTGAAACTCGGCAGGCGCATTCTTCAACCCAAAGGGTAAGAACTTCCACTGATACAAACAATCTTTGCCATGAGAGTTGACGCCCCAAAATGCAATCTTGGCCTTGTCCTCCTTTTGAATTGGCAATCGATGGTACCCTACCCAAATATCAAGTGTACTAAAGACCTTTGCATGTCCCACAACATCAAAGATTTCTTCAAGTGTAGGCATGGCATACTTCTCGAACTTAGTTTGCTAATTAATAGGATAGTAATCTCCACACATCCTCCTATCCATGTAGTTGTCATGTACATCCTTTTTGGCAAGCATGACAGTGGTTGATGCATACTCACCATGCGACAATTCCACTAATCTAGCCTCCAATAGATCCAACGTCCGACTCTGAATCAAGTCCCTCTCCGTATCATTATATCTATAAGGATGACAGAAGATTGGCATGTACTAGCCAACTCAATCTGTATACCAAGTCTAATCAAAACACCCAACTTTTTAAAAGCAAAACAACTCCTATACGCCCTTAGGAATTGCGTCAATTGTTGCCGTTCTCTACTGTTAGCTTGGGCCCCATCAATGGTTCCCAAGTATCTTCAGTATACACATTAGAGGAAGAGGATGATGCCATGGGTTGTTATGCAAAAACCTTAAGAGAAGCCACACGCTCCTCCATGTCATCTAATGGAACAACATTGGAGCAACAAACTCCTCCAACAGCATGGGCCACAACCTCCACATGTTCTCCCAATACATCCCATGTACTCCAAGGATGAAAAGTACAACTTTCCTCGCCCCCAATCGATGCTTCTACCATCACGATGCGCAGCAAGACCGACATTCTTTGGTGCGTTGGAAAGCTTTCGCTGAGGCTCTCCTTTCCACACCATTCACTCCCAATTCGACCACACAACCAGAAAGCGAGATCACAAAACCCCCACGGTTTAGCTACTCTGAAAACTGTCATAAGATCCCACTGATCTTCCCTGAATCCCACTGGTTCGCACAAGATCCCATTAATCTGCTGAGAGTTCTTCGAATGAAAATGTCACGAAAAAAATCTATTATCATAAAATTCATGATGCAAACACATATAGTCAAGTCAAGCCCATTCCATTTGGAGAATCTAGGCCAATGTTAATGGGACACCATAGTTCGGAGCTCCACTAATTCCAACTACTCCCAACGCTCTAGGCTCAATTCGAAGCATTATGTTCTTTGAGCCCTCTTTCACACTATACCTCCACTCACAACATGAGGGTGGGTCTTACCAGAAAGAGTCATTTTCTTCTAACTTTAAACCTGGAAACTTAAGTAGGCACTATTCGCTACCATAGCACACTATACGCTATAGTTAACACACATATGGTCATGACATCATTCACATTCTCAACCTTTTACATCTAGCACCATTTTTCAATCAAATTGTTTTTTCCCCCTTCTATTATTAATTTGCTTGATATATACTTGAAATTGCATTTATTCCACCCAAATTGCTTAGCTCCTTCCTTTTTACCTCTACCACATGTTTGCAATTGTGAAATCTTTATTTTACAATGGGAAGAACAAAATTAACACCAAATGTCACACCAAACACCTTGGAATCTATGAATACATAAAGATTTCGACTCTAGTTAGTAACATTGAAAATGAACTTTGAAGTGTGAAGACAACTTTTGTCAAGCACTTACAACAAGGCACATCATGCACATCATTGTCTTCTTTCAAACACTTCCAAGAAAACCTAAAAGCTTAAACACAAACTTGAAATAAAAATTTCAATGAAATAATTAGTTGCAACATGGTTATTGAACTTCTACCAAATATCTTTGATTGTCATGACCTAAGCATTTGTGGGAAGGCACTTGTGATAAAAGCTCAAACAAAATGTAAACTTTCACACCCACTTTTTGTTTTAAGAGAAACACACACCAAATGAATAGCATATATAGCAAACTTGAATTTGCCATAAGCATGAAATTTCATTCAAAGGATCAAACCAAGAAGCCAAAAGAAGAAAATGTTGAAACATGGCCGGCCAAAAAGTCGAACACTAAAAAAACCCTAACAGGAGGATGATCGACCGTTGACATGCATGAGACATGGCATCCCATTCCATTCGATGAGGATGGGGATGGCATGATAAATTATGAATTTGACATAACATGAATATGTTTTGTAGAGAAACCCATTAGGATCAGATTTTGCGAAAAAAATCGTTCAAATGTTGAAAATAAAAGCTAAAAAGAATGGCACCAAGACAAAACATGTGAAGCAATACTTCTATAGTTAACACATTTACAATTTTAGGCCTGTTTAATATTTGCTGGCCCAGATACCCAAACCTGAGATCTTCTTCAAAAGTTTAGATCAATCAAAGTGTTTATAATTACATCTTTATTTATCCGTAAATTATACTATTGAACCATTGGCCATCAACAAATACCCTCATGGTGTGAAAACAATGAAAAACAAAGGATATCAATTGCTGACCTGCTGGGACATCCACAATTTGCACACTTGGCAGCCAATATGCATAGGGTAAAGCCTGACGTCATGACTCAAGGGCATTACCAAAAGAGGGTCCCCTGTGAGGTAGGATCTGAGTGCAAGCCTGCTCCTGATTCTGCCGTCCATCGAGGTGGAGGGCTTACCGAACATAAACACTAATGTTGGGTGGTTCTTGACTTTATGATCAAATCTTCAGTTCCAGTTCCTCAACCCAAAAAAATAGAATGGTTTGGTTTTGGTTTGGGTTCCAATTCTAGCTCCAGACCAAAATAGAATTTGGAATCCAGTTTTAGATCAGGTTTGTGAAAAATAAAATAAAAATTGTGATACCAGTTCTAGTTGTTCAATCCTAATTTTAAATAAAATTTGGTTCCAGTTTGGAAAATTAGACTTAAATTTAAGTAACCTAGATCATAACTAGAACCAGTTACCATAGTTAACTGTCAGTTACCCTTCAATTAGCTCCTAGTTATGGTCTTTTTTTTTCCTTGAATTTTTTAAGTTTTGATTCTCATCTGATTTGGCTCCCGAATTGGTTCCCAAAATCAAATCAAATTTCAGTTTACTCTTAAGTGAGAGACCCAATTGCATTGGGTCACCCCATTTTGATGAATGTTCACCAAGTGTTGCCTATTGTGAAATATGAGTTCGTTTTTAGGACCTTCAAGGACCATTTCCTACTGTAAAGTTGAGGGTTTGATCTTACCATAAGCACCCCCCACCCTCGGCCCCCACCTTTTTGTTTCCATTGAGAATAACCAAAAAAAGAGAATTTTCCAACCATTTTTTTCACTATGAACCCCCCCTTGTTGCCATTGAAAATATAGTTAAAAAACCACTGGAGAGTCTCCACCAAATTTTCCATTAAGAATAAATAACCCAAAGAAAACTTTGAACCACTTTTTGTTGCCTTCGATGAAAGAGGAAGTAACTTAAACGGCCATTCTTGCCTTTTGCTTTTGTCCAATTTTGCGGCAAGGCATGGTTCTAACAAAAACCTTTCTCAAACCCACCCACTGGTCCAACAAACCAGCAAGTGGAAGACCTTTTATTGTGTAAGAAGTATGGTACGGGTATTCTCCAAGTTGTTTACTATAAAACTTGCAAGACTTTTTATTCCAAGAAAAATTAACATGCTCCCCAATTACACTAAACAAAATGGGAGCAAATCTCGACTCCTTATTGGTATAAGCTATAAGCTATTCTATAAAGAAATTTGCTTCTTCACCTACGAAATTTCTGGGAGAGCTTCCGCACATCCATATAGAGACAACCAACCCTAGTCAATGTTGGTTTACGAGGTAGTAGGTACCCAATTTTCCGCACCTGTTAATTCGCCCAAAAGGAGGTCCAAATTTTCCTTCTTAATTAAGCCAACCCCAGTCAATATTGGTTTACTAGATAGGTAATTTAACCATTTTCCACACCTATTATTCTCCAAAAAGGAAGCCCAAAGTTTCATTATATTAATCAAGCCAACCCTAGTCAATATTGGTTTACAAGGTAACGTAACCAATTTTCCACACCTATTAATTCTCCCAAAAGGAAGCCCCCAAAATTTTCCTTATTAAGTAAGCCCACCCCCCCCACCCCCCCCTCCCCCCCAACCAGTCAACCCCAATATTGGTAGGTACAGCACGTAGGTATCTATTTTGGGCAATCAGAGCACCTAATTCAGTTTTTTTCAGCGACCAGGATTCTTTCACACCCCCCTACCGCCCACCACAAAAAAACATTTAAAAATTAATTACTTTCCATTGGTCTCCTCTCCCACAAAACCCCCCAAAAAAAACATTTTTTTATTTTACCATTGGTCTCTCCCCCCCCCCCCCCCCCCCCCCCCCCCCCCCCCCCCCCCTCCCCCCCCCCCCCCCCCCCCCCCTCTCCTCTTCTTCACTCCCTCTCCCCCCCCTCAACCCACTCATAACACAAACTTTGTCTTTTTCTACCATAGCGTCTTTCCTCAAAATAATAATAA
>Ga0116227_10016502_pt1 | contig 10583 bp, 8 predicted proteins | sample S1TSphgellanicum_FD_89693 | JGI IMG/M metagenome (GOLD analysis project Ga0116227, IMG submission 89693) | Host-associated microbial communities from peat moss isolated from Minnesota, USA - S1T2_Fb - Sphagnum magellanicum MG | ecosystem: Host-associated > Plants > Peat moss > Unclassified...
AGTCCTTCTTCCTTAGTTCAACAAGTCTTGCGAACCTGTGATTTTCTTCGCTGATTTCAGGAGTCCTTCTTCCTTAGTTCAACAAGTCTTGCGAACCTGTGATTTTCTTCGCTGATTTCAGGAGTCCTTCTTCCTTAGTTCAACAAGTCTTGCGAACCTGTGATTTTTTTCGCTGATTTCAGGAGTCCTTCTTCCTTAGTTCAACAAGTCTTGTAAACTTCTGATTTCTTCTCTGATTTCAGGAATTCTTCTTCCTTAGTTCAATAAGTCTTGCGAACTTGTGGTTTTCTTCGCTGATTTCAGGAGTCCTTAGTTCAACGTTTGCGAACTTGAAGAAGTTGAAGTCCTTCGATTGCGCGGCGTGTAACTTAGTCGGAACGATTCCGGCATGGCTGGACGGTAGCTTCTCGGATCTAGAGTACTTGGATCTATCATTGAACGCCTTTTCTGGAAGCATTCCCTCAACACTGATAGAATTGCACAAGTTAACAACGTTGGAGCTTTACGACAACAAGCTTACAGGAGCGATTCCGGAACAAGTGGGGAACCTTACATCTCTCGTGGAGCTCGATATTTCAAACAACTTTCTCATCGGCTCAATTCCGGCAAGTATTTCTCAGATCACATGCTTGCGGCTACTTCACTTGCAAAACAACAGCTTGGCGGGAAGCATCCCTTCCGAAATCATCAACCTCAATCACCTCTCTGACTTGAAGTTGTACATGAATCGGTTGAATGGATCTATTCCTTCCACTCTTGGGAGCAACAGCATTCTTTACCAATTCGATGTCTCGAGTAATTTCCTCACTGGTCCGATTCCGCCGACTTTGTGCACCGGTGAGAAGCTATGGAGGTAAAAAGCAAGCTACACTCTTTAAACAAGAACGGAAGAAGAATACATGTGCATTATACCTTGGTGAGGACTGAAGATTGCTTTTGTTGAAGTGGAGCATGAAAGATCCGGTACATAATAATACTGAAAAGCTTGGACATACACCTCATGAATTGTCTGTGTTGATGAAAAAATGCGTCGTCCGTCACGCATGCTCTCTGTTTCGTGTGGCTCGTCATGATATTTTGCGTAGAGGTTTTGTTGGCTCCTCCCCTTCAGGATAAGAGACATTGTGATGCACCCAGAAACAGGCCAAAGTTTTGTATCCCTACATTCTAGGGTCATGTGAAGGTTACTACTATGGAAACATTCCTGGCATAAGCAGCTCCAACGGTGCTCAGTATGTAGGATCATGTGAAGGCCACTACTATAGAAACATTTCTGGCATAAGCAGCTCCAATGATGCTCAGTATGCGGCCTTGCAAAAGAGAATAGGATGAAGAAAATTCAAAACATATGTTTCCACTTTGCCGAGTATGTTGAATATTTATTGTCCTTGTGGATGTCATTTAAAGGGCAGAGCCATTATGCGAAGAGCCGGTTGTTATCTAGTCTTTTGATTATTACTTACATTTGTGCACAGCAGGTTGATCTTATTCGACAACTTTTTCTCCGACGAGTTTCCGGAGCTATACGGAAACTGTAAGAGTTTGATTCGACTTAGAGTTTCCGGAAACCAATTCGTGGGAGCTTTCCCTGAAGGCTTGTGGAGCTTGCCTCGTTTAAGCTTGCTCGAGATCTACGACAATTTCTTCGAGGGAAGCATTCCTGCCTCCATCGGGAATGCGACGAGTCTGACATCCGTCAAGCTTTACAACAACACAATTTCGGGTTCGCTTCCCCGTGAACTTGGTCGCCTTCAACAACTAGACAGCTTCTATGCTTCACGCAACAATTTATCAGGTATCATTCCAGAAGAACTCGGAGATTATGGCTCCAGTTTGACCAGTTTGTATCTTGACACAAATTCTATACGAGGACCGATTCCGGCTTCAATTGGCAATCTTTCGAAACTAGTCTATCTGAGTTTGGCGATGAACCAGCTCGAAGGTCCTCTGCCTGCTCAAATTGCAAAGCTCGATGGTTTAATCTATTTGGATGTTTCGCACAACTTGCTGAGTGGCGATTTTCCAGACGCCTTGGGAAGGATGGCACTCTCCAACTTCATCGCCTTCAACTTCTCTGACAATAACATGTCAGGCATTCTGCCGGATTCCATACTGCAAAGCCAATTTGCTTCTGAATTCGTCGGAAATCCTCATCTGTGTACTACTAATACTTTCTTGATTCACTCTGCCAACATCTCACAGGCATGTTCGAAATTCGTTTCTTCCAATTCCACGACCCGATTTCGAAGCGAAAAGAACCGGGCCAGCTTTCGCTTGCATATGCTAATCCTCACAGGCGTTATCGGTGTCCTGCTACTAACCCTTTCGGTCGTCGCCGTCGTCACAGCACTGGTGCAGCAACAGCCCCGATGCTTCTTCTTCATCTTCTTCTCTTCCGGAAAAAACAACAGCTTCATGAAGTTTTCTTCTTCCGGAACCTCTTACCAGTCGATGGACCATGAGTGGAATGTGATCTCCTTCCATCCTAAACTTCAGATCCGCAACGAAGATATCCTCGAGTGTTTGGATGAGGACAACGTGATCGGAAGTGGCGGAGGTGGCAAAGTGTATAAGGGCACATTAGGGAAGGGAAAAGCTCTTGTTGCTGTGAAACAATTGTGGGGGCGAGGAAACCGAGGCAATACCTCCTTACATGATCATGGCTTCAAAGCAGAGGTGGTAACATTTCCTTTCCTTTTCTCAGCACGAGAGAAAAACACACAATAATTCTCTTTGCTTCTCTATCATCACAGGCAGCACTACAGTTTTTCTTTTCACAAAACTCCTCCTCTGTAGCCTTGATGATAACCAGTGCCTGAAGTGTGACCTAGAGCTGATCTGTGTAGGTTGAAACTTTGGGAAAGATTCGGCATCGAAATATTGTGAAGCTTCTCTGTTGTTGTTCAAGACTTGACTCCAATTTACTTGTGTACGAGTACATGCCAAATGGGAGCTTGGGTGATCTATTACATACTACCAAGGGTGCAAAACTGCTGGACTGGAGTATGCGCTACAAAATTGCAGTTGGAGCTGCTCAGGTATGTAAGGCAAGAGAATGCAACTTCTTGTAATCTTAGGAGTTGTCAACAATGCATTGAACTTGAGAAACAGAAGTCTTGCACCCGTTGCTCTCACCAAGCGAACAGAAAAGTGCTCAACTCCAATAATCTTTGCCTATGCAGTAGGCAACAGAGAACCGGAATCATATTAAAACCTAGAAAAATAATTCATGGTTGTGCATGCAGGGTCTCGCCTATCTACACCATGATTGTGTGCCTCGGATTTTGCACCGAGATGTGAAGTCAAACAACATACTATTGGATGCAGATTATGAAGCACATGTTGCTGATTTTGGCTTGGCCAAAAGCCTACAAGAAGACCACATGTCCATGCAATCAGCTGTTGCCGGAACTTATGGGTACATAGCTCCAGGTAATGTTTCTTGCTTCATTGAGAACATCAGCATGTTGGTCCAGATTTCAGTATATGTGTGAAGAACTCCTTTGGACACATCTGAGAACCAAAATGTTTTCAGCTTGAATGCTATGCTAAACTTTTGAACCTTGGGAATTTTGATCTGCAGAGTATGGTTACACATTGAGAGTGGATGAGAAGAGTGACATATATAGCTTTGGTGTGGTGTTGTTGGAGCTCATCACTGGAAGGTATCCCATTGATCCTGAATTTGACGATGGAACTGACATTGTGAAGTGGGTGTCTGCAAAAGTCATCGCTAAGGAAGGTCTTCACACTATTTTGGACCCATGCATCATCGATGGCAAGGAACTAAGTCATAATTTTGTTCACTTGCTGAAAGTGGCCCTCTTCTGCACCCAAACATCACCCAGGAAACGACCAAGTATGCGCAAAGTGGTCACCATGTTGTTGGAAATTGATCCTCCAAACAGACCCGGAGCTGTGACAAAGCTGCTGCTGCAGAAGAACCAACCATTTTAACCTAACTCATAACAAGCTGATGGTTCTTTCAATAAAATTAGTTGTTCCAACAGCAAAGTGTCATTGATAGATTTGACCAAAAACATGAAAACTGTTGTCTAAATATGCAAAACAATGTCAAAGGCACAACCCAGATGTACAATTAGATCTGGATAGATGCATGCTTCTCAGCCTTGATGGGAGGAGATGAAGATTCTTGTGGGGGATGCTGCTGCAGCAACAAATTGCCTCTTCTTCCCCAAGTTATGAGCTTCTCAAGTTCACTTCTGTGCATTGTCTCATCCAGAGTCTTCTTCAATGGTCACCAATTGCCATCCTATTTGTTGCATACCTTCACAGGTACCTTCACATTCATGGTGACTCATTCCTCAAGTCTTATCAGACCTACACGTCTCATGGCATTTCTCCACTTGCTCCAGCTCCCCTTGTAGAATCTATGATTCTTTTGCTCTTCCCAACCTGTACCAGATGTCACCCTATGTGAAGGGTCAGCTATGGTGAGGAGTAACGCTGGAGATATGTCTAAATGAGCCTGACAGAGTGGGAAATTGGAGAGGAATTCTGCAGCAGCAACAAGAGATCATGCAAATTCTGCAGAACCAGGCCTTCTTCTTTGAGAAAGGGAGGCAAGACATCTTACCACATTGCAATGATATTTCTGACAATGAAGCTCAGGTAACTTTACAGTAGCATTGATTTTGAATTTGTTAGAGCATTCATTTTGGGCAGCTTCAAGGAGCATAGCAGAGCAATACTCAAAAAGTTTTGGAGACGCTTTTCCAACTCTAAAGGACCATTTTTTCTTGACAGAGAGTGAACAGGGACCTCTCTGTAGTTTGTCTTGTGGGCATTCGCTGCCAAAGCACAAACAGGAACATTCATTTAGAATCTTTTGACCAAAAGAGGTTGTTTTCTCTTATGCCCATCAAACGCAACCAAGAGCACAGAATAAAGAGCAGGAGCATGGGGATCTGACACCATGATAAAAGTTAAATCCTCTCACTTTTTCTTGTTTTTCCTCCTAGAATCCTTGATCCATAGAATCTAGCACTTCATTCCACAACCTTGAAAACCCCAGAGAATCAGATACATAAGTTGCAAGCTTAGTTTGAACTCCATGTGAGATTCCATATATCAAAGCTCTTCTTGTTTCAGACACATGTGCATGTTGGTACAGGTTGAACAGAAAAAAAGTGCTTGGATTTGGTTTTTGCAGTTGCAGTGGAAGCATATGAATGCAACGTCATCCACTTAAATGGCGAGGTGGCCATGGCTAAGCTTACAGCCTGCCATGCTAATTCTTGCATTTATATGCTCACCCAGGAGAAGGAATTTGGTGTGCTGTGTACCAACTTCACAGTGCACAATTCAATCTCAAATTATGACTGCTTCATAATATTGGAAGTATGGGTTCCTCATCCACATGATGGAAACAATTCTCACAAGAATTTGCCACAGCTCAGAAATTGCTGCTATTGCTCAGTATCTGTAAATCTGCAACTTTATTTGTGCTCTCATTTGGATTTTATATTGCTTGTCTCAAATGGTGAAGAGCTAAGGGATTATATAGAAGTGAGTCCTCCAGTGATCCTCATATTCTTGCATCTTTTTTACATGTGTAGATATGGGGGCATATCCTCTGGAAGGAAAGAACTGTCATGAAATGACAGTGTGCCTTCTGCTTGGTAACATGGAGGTAATTTTTCTTGCCTCCTGTCCTTAGGTCTACTACCTATGTTCTTCAAAATGAATCTCAATCAATTTCTTAATTCAGTCTCTTGTACAAAGTTTTTGGTTGCATATTAAAAACTAAATTCTTATTCCTATTCTTTGGATTTCATGTACCAAAATTTCTACTGCATGTTAAAAGTTGAATATAAATTTGGTCAAAAGATAAGGAAAGCACACAAATGTTCTATTTCACAGATGCAAAGTCATGCCAACTGCTAGAGGATTACATAGTCATGTGAAAATGTAATTTTTACTGGTTTTCATGTGAGCCTTGTAGATAGGTAAATGGTATCCCCACCCAGTCAAATAATTGGATCTTCTATGTATGTGTCCATTCCTTTTCATGGGTAGGCATGTGCATCCACAAGTGCGTCTCCTTCATATGTCGTCTACTTGCCCAATTCTTATATGCTTATACTGTCACTAACTTTACCCTGTTCAACTATTTGCACACAAAAATCGCAAGATGTTAGTGCACATAGGAATGTGAAGGCATCATGGATCCAGTTTTACAAATTAAACATGCAAGTATCTGACCTTGAAGAATTGATTTGAGTGACCTTTGAGGAAGAAACATATGGGATGAGAAGGAGCTCAAACATCTAGCATGCGAGCCACTACAACGAACCTATTTGAGACTAGATGCAATACATGGTAAAGTTTGTTCTTTGCAAGTACTTGATGGACTCATAGTAAACCTCATAAATTTTGGGAGGGTGGTGGGCTTTCATTAGCGGTAGGTTTGCTCATAGAATTCCTTTTTAAGGCATAGTTGGGATACATATGCCAGACAATTGGGGTATATAGATTAGGGTTGGACATATAGATTGCACATGGATATGAATGGCTGTTGTAATAGTTGTATAGATGAGGATGAAGTACATGAGCACTAACATGGAAACAAAAGTCTCAAATGAAACCAGCAGTGGCAATGAGGAGAAGGATGTTGAACTTCTTTTGATCATCATGGAATAGAATAGGAGAAAATGGAAAAGAAAACTTGGGTAATGGTGTGGGCCTATGAGTGCATTCAAAAGTTTCAATTTTTTATGTACGATACCACTTTCCGCTAGGCTGATTTCTGTAGTCCTGAAGTGCACTAAAAAGGTTTGGACTCATTTCTCAACAAATTTTTGAGATTGAATAATCTGACTATCTATGTTCCTATAGATAGGTACATAAGAGATTATAGAATGTAATATAAATTAGACTCTATAATTCCTATAGAAGTTCAAGGACTTAAAGGATGCCAAATAAAATTATATTTTTCTTTTGAAGCACAACAGCAGACCCAACCTTGCAAGCCATTGCCACCCCCAAGTCAAGCTCATTTGAGCAAGCAAAGGGCTGACAGGAGTTGCACTTCACTAGGTTTGAACCCAGGACCTATAATGAGGTCCCAGAATGATGCCAGTGAGCCATCACCCCTGGGATTAAGAAATTGTAATTTGAATGTTAAAATCAGAAAATAAAATGTTGTTTCATAATTTATCAAGATTGAAATCACTATCCAATCAACTAGAATTATTTGTCACACATTTAAGGTGTTCAACATATGACCTTTTTTTTCCCAAGTCATTTCTACCATTAACAATATCCTATTAACCGTGCACTCCAAATACACTAGGAAATTTGCATCTACAAAACTATGAAAATAATGAAAGATAATAAGTACATGCAAGAAAGGTGTGTTTACTTATTATTAGTGAAACAATAAAATAGTAATCATTGGTCTCAAGTCTCAACTACCCATTGGGTGTAAATTAAAACCATCAAGCACTGGTGGTGGGTGGGATTGGATAGCAACCTGATATGGTTATAACTACTGTATTCCAGAAAAAATGGGGGAGAATTGTGTGCATACCTACTTCATTCAAGGTAGGTACATAGATGGATGTATGCACATTGTAAACCCTACAATTTTGGGGTTTTTTATTACCTCATTGTAGATGCCTGGGGTGGTTGGTACCTAATGAGGAGATTGACTAAACCATGAATCAGAGCCCACAATCAATGGATGGCCACAAAAACTATATAGTTACCAAACCAGATGGCCAGCTCTAAACCAAACAACCACCAACTTACCATCCATTGAAAACCTGCTAGTGCTACTACTCAATTGATGTTGGTTTTCCCCTTGAAACCCCTTCACATCCTTCACACCTGGTGCTAAGTGCAGTTTAACTCAGCATTTAGAACTCAAAATCAAGAAGCTGATTCACATCAAAGATGTTTAGTAACAATTTTGCAGAGGTGGATCGTCGCTGGAATATAATGTTATCTCAATGTTAAGTGAATATTTATGTAACTTTACATTTTTTGAAATACTAGATTCAGAATGAAAAATTCAATGGTATGAAAAATGTCCAAAAAAGGAGCATCTAAGTCAATGCTAGTAGTGTTCAAGAAAAACAACTACAATCTTGTCATGGCAAGCACCGTCACCACTAATTATAAAGTCCTTCCCCACCATCATCCAAGCCTTTTTTTCCCCTTGTTGTCACTGTAGTTAGGTCCACCACCAAATTAAGTCCACAACAAAAGTAGTTTCACGCATCATAGAAGTTGCATCAATCACATGAAAAACATCACCATACAAGGAACGTCAAACAAAAGCATGGACATCTTTGGCTCAACAATCTCAAGTTTCAACAATTCAAGTGATGTGTGCATGATGATGGTTCTCTAAAAAAACTATCTAACCAAGAAATTTAAAAGTCGGTCTCCATAGATTAAAGGTGCTTCAATCGACAAACAAATTTGCATCCACAAAATGTCAATTCATAATGCAATTCAAATGCTTTTCTATATCAATGTTTGAAACTCAATGCAAATATTCACATCATTGATAAAAGGTGTTTAACCAAAAACTAAACATAAACAAAAGAAAAGTTACAAAGTTCAAATGCATCACTCAAGAGTCATCCACACAAGAAAATTGCAACCAAATTGGGATATGGCCTTCATCAAAGTCAAAAGAGATGAACACGTAGCAACCCACGTCAAAATCTAATCAAAACATCATAGCACCACTTGAAGGCAACGAAATTCAAACCTTGACCTTATTCACTTAAATAATATTAAATGTGAATCATCTCTTTGAAATTTTTTGTGGTTTTATTACTTATATATTTTATTTGTTGAAATGGTCAAAAATAAAAATGTAAGCTTTAAATTAGAATTTTTTAATTATGTTAATTAGTCAACATGCAAATGCTAAAATTACCCAAGTACTACAATAATACATGGTAGTTTTTATAATAGAAATGTGGGTTTGACCTATGGTTTGTTGCATAGTAAGAAATCAACACAACTTCTTGAACTCTTTCACATCAACTACAATTGTCGCACTTTGGGACCAAAATATCAAACCTTTGTAAACAATATTGAAAGCATAAACAAACCCATGTAGGACAAAGCATACCATGCATTTTTCCATTACAAAAGATTCATTACAAGTCATAAAATTAACATTGTAAGCTAATGTAAATTGAACAACAAACCCAAATTTCAATAGGAATTGCTTCACTATATTTGGTGTCTTTTTATATTGTAACTTCTTTTCAATCTTAAACAATGTTGTTTAATCATACAAAAGTTATCAACCTAGCAATTTTCATCAAATTTAGTTCAAAATAACTTTGAAAACTAAGTAATATTTTTAAGCTTCACCTAGTCATCTAAATCATCAAACAACACACTGAATCCACACAATTTTGTATTCATGCAAAGTAAATAGAAGCACATACCTAAATTCTAACATTAGTAATGTGATTTCAATGTTGTTTGGTGCTTTTGATTCAAAGAATGCAATAATTGTCACTTACATCATATCAAGTAGCAACATTATCAAATTCATTATAAACATAACAACATACAACAAAAAGCAAGCAACATGAACAAGTAGATAGCAAAAGTGTAAACAAAAGAAAAGAAAAAGTCAACAAACAAAACAATGAAAGACAAAAAAAAAAATTTGATGTTGGGTGCAACTATAAAGGGTTGTTGAATGTAGCAACAAAGGATGTTAGGTGTAGTTTTAAGATGTAGTTTCAAACACAAATGCAAAAATTGTAATGTTTCAAATACAAAGCTTGGAAGCTTACAATACAAACAACAACAAAAACAAGAAAAGCAAAGCATGACATAAAAAACATGAATTGTACTAGCAAAACAAAAGGATACAACAATAGTTATAAGTGAATGTTAAAGGTAGAAAATTGTCTTATGTTATGTTAGTTAAACACCATGGGTGTTAAAAGACATGAGTACTATCATTGGATGGTACTTATTATCATATGGCAAAATAATCTCAATAAAATTCTAGAATGAAAGTGTTTTCTAATAGTAATACCATTAGTATAGTGAATTACCTTATTGAAATAGAATAATCAGAAGTTGATTCTAAGAAGAATTTTAATAAAAATAATATTAATTATTAAAATAAGATCTTAGTTTACTTGGAAGGGCATCTTAATAACTATTTAATTATTAGTGATAAATCCTCACACAAATAATTCACATTTTTGTAAGCTAACAACCTTCATTGTTGTCGAGCTCTTGTTCTTATACAACCTACCAACATTAAAAACATTATCTAACTTAACACACTTTTACTTGTTGCTATAGAGCTCCTTCTCCTTCACACATACGTGAAGAATAAACACAAAAAGAAACAAAGAAAAAAAAGAGAAAAAAGATGTAGAGCAAACACCCAAAAAAATCATAAAAAAAGACATAGACCAAACAACAACAAAAAAAAAAAAAAAAAAAAAAAAATTTTGGGGACGGGGGTGGGGGAAAAAAAAAACCCCCCTTCGCCCCAGGCCCCCCCCCTAGGGCAAGGTTAATTTTTTTTATTCCCCCCCAAAAAAAACTTAAAACTCTTTCCCAAG
>Ga0116227_10016503_pt1 | contig 10582 bp, 11 predicted proteins | sample S1TSphgellanicum_FD_89693 | JGI IMG/M metagenome (GOLD analysis project Ga0116227, IMG submission 89693) | Host-associated microbial communities from peat moss isolated from Minnesota, USA - S1T2_Fb - Sphagnum magellanicum MG | ecosystem: Host-associated > Plants > Peat moss > Unclassified...
CTCACCAAACAACCTAAGCTCTGATACCATGTTAACAAATAGGAGATCTACTCAAGTGCAAACATAAATCTTTATTGAAAGGAAACTACAACATAATGCTCACAGCATCGAGAACTCTCCAAGGTTCTTGTCACATGAAATACACAAACTTGTGCAATGAAGAAAAGAGAAACAAACCATCAACACCAAGGTATTTAACTACAAGACCAAACTAAAATAAGTAACGAAAGTAATTCAACCTAAATTCAACCTCCAATTTAGCAAGGTGCGATCATGATGCGACCATTGAGTCCACCTCCATCTACTCGCCTTCATTTTATTCCTCATTCCTATGTGCATTGGATTCAGATGCAGATCTAGATTGATTTTAAGCTTTATCAAAATTGAAAGGTGGCATAACCAAATAAGGCATTACCTTCCAATAAGTCTCCAAGCATAGCTAGTACAATTCTTCATCCTTTTGGTAAGACTTAAATGCTTTTCAGATGAACTCACCCACATGTTATTTGAATAATTCCCACTATTGTGTTTAGCTTTTCTTACTCCTCTACTAATAAATTAGGAGTTCTACTTTCATGAAGGCATATTCCATCTTCAAATTATCAAACTCTTCCATTTGGCGGTGGTAAAGATTGGTGAGTTTGACCTTCTGTTACAACGTCTTCATCTCCCTTTTTAAGGCCTCAAGTTCTTCTAAAACTATGCCCAAATTTTGGTTCATCTCCTCTAAGTCCTAATATAGTGTTCGAATTTTTTTGGCGGACTGTTACAACTCCATTTGCTACTTCCACACTTTTTTAGTAAGCATTTCATTCTAGCTCTCTAGTTGTTCCACCTTCACCTTTGTTGCTTAAAGTAGCTTCCCAGTCAAGTTCAACGATTGTTCAACGACCTTCTTATTAGCTTGCTCTTATTCAAGAGTCTATTTTGGCATAGCCCATTTGGAATTGATGGAGCCCAATCTTATCGATTTCTATAAATTGTTTGTGGAGTTTTGGTAATTCATTTTAGTAGGTGGAATTTTCAGTTTCTAGCTCCTGAACTTTCTTTTTTGTGTTTTCCAAATTCTGCAACTCAACCTGTAGATGTTGGATGGTTAGAAGATCTTGTTAGTTGGTAGTCTGTAATGCTATAGCTACTATTTCAAATCGACTACGTTTTGTAAACTCTTTTACAACACCTCCTCTATAGTTTCCTTTTCAATTGTAACCAATCAAAAAGCCTTTGAAATGTTGCCCACAATTTAAGCAACATTTTTGGAACATAATAAACGGTGCTCCAAAAATTTTAATGAAGATAAAACTAAAGGAGCCACTACCATTTTAGTTATGGTAGGGGGGAGGAAAAACTGCCTTGTACCGAAAAGGAAGTGTTAGGGGGCAATGGTTTTTGGCTACCTCTTTTGAGGTGTGTGGTAGAATTCCACTGAAAAAAAATTCTAATGGAATATCCAATTCTAGTATATCCCATATTGGAATTTCCTCTCCCTCTAAGTGATAATATAACTAACTAAAAAGGGTTGCAAGTGTTTCGGTACCTTCACGCATGGGATTCAATTTCAATGGAGGCCTTGCACCAAAAACTTGTGCATGTTGAACTAGACCTGGGCTCCATGTTTTACCTTTCTTCTTTGGATTTAACACTTTTGACGATTGATGGAATGGAATGCAGTTTCTTAGCAACAATATTGAATTTTTAGGATGAAGCCACCCCAAGTTCCAAGATTGTAAAGCTGGTAGGAAGGTTGGCAAAATTTTAGTTGCCATGAATTTTTCAGTTGGATACTCGTCCTACCAACTTCTTCCATATCTTCCACCTCCTCATTTAGATCAATGGGTGTGTGCCAAAAAAGTGCTTTCGGAACTTTATTGCTTCATGTAGCTTGAGTTTTTAGTGTTGTCTTGGGAGCACCTTCATCTTCTTCCTCAAAATCTGGTACTATAAACATTGGGTCTACATGAAACCAATTTTGGAGCAAGATGTCAACAACTTGGGGATCATTGAATTCAATGTTGTCTTTACTCACTGCGGGTTTTGTTGGTGTAAACAAATCCTACAACTTGTTATAAAGATTGTTGAATACCACAGTAGCCCAATTTACTTGAATTCCATGTTTGACCAAAACTATGCAACTCATCAATTTTTTGGCTACGTAGGTAAGTTGACTAGGTGCAAATTAGGTACAATGAACCAACACGATTATTTTTTTTAAAAATTATATGTTTTTTTTCCCAATTGTTTTTTCATATGAATGAATTTTGGAATAACTTTTTTTGCAACTTGTTATAATAAATGCTTATAATTGTCCAAGTACATGACATATTTATTTTTTCATCATTTGTGGATAAATTTGAATTTTTGAAAGTGTCCTCATTCCTTATAAATTTAACATTTTGTTTTTTAAAATGATTATAATTTTAAATCATAACCAATTTTTATTTTTTTACATTTTTATGTTTTCTTGTATAATAAAATATAACTTTTCTTAACACATCATGTACATTTTACCCCATTTATGTGTGGCAAAGTACTTTTGAAATTCTAACATTTTGGATCAATTTTGGAAAGTTCTTCGAATTTTTAAAATTTTAGAATTCCACATATTTTAAGGTATGAATGTTTTTTTAATGTGGTTAATAAATTTTTATCCTCTTAATGTTTTTCCCATCAAATGTATTTTATTATATGAGTCGTTTTGATAATCTTGCAAAATTGACTCATGTCTGACTCGTTGTTGTGCATTTTTTGGAAGTTTTAAATCAAAACTTAAACTTAAAATTTCATCAAATGAATTTCTGGTTTGAATTATTTGACATTCATATGAATGAAAAAATAATAACTTGCCATGATTGTCGTGGGTTTAAGTGGCAAAACATAAATATTTATCCAATTTTGATTATTTTTCTATGAGGTCCAACGCCCTTTTTGGCTTGTTGGATTATGAATGCACCTAGTTGCCCTTCAACCATATTACCTGAGTTAATGTTAACAATCTGGCTGAATGCATTCCCTTTAGAAGGGAAACCTTCCATCCTTCCTAGTTGACAAATGCTTTCGATGAAGCAATTTTTCGGTAGATGGCCACCTCCCTTTCCTTTTTTCTTTCCTTGTCATTTTCCTTGGCTGACTTGGCTAGTAGTTTGGTGATACCCAATTTCGTTAGGTGGAGCTAATAGATGTGGAATTTTTTTTTATAGAACTATTCCACATTTATAGTAACAACATATTCACACTATAATATGCACACATTCACAATTCTTGCCTTGATTCTAAACACACATGCTTCTATAGTTCATTAAAACACCTTCTTCATGGTTATTTCATATAACCAAAATATATACTTCAAGATATAATGTAAAAAATCTAGAAATGAAATTATAATTAATTTCCTTATGTTTTTTATATTACGGAGAATTCACACAACAATATGAATATGAAAATCACTGCAGAAGCCTTACTTTTTTTTATTATTGAAAAATTCAATCAAAATACAACAAAAAATTCTATGTTCTATTGAAATGAGATCAAATAACAAAATTAAATATATGGTATATCAAAAAAAAAATCTATAGTTTCTACTACAAAATACTTACATCTATTTCAACACTCTAAAATTGTGTGTCTAAGAATCAAAATCCTTTTCCCAGAACTCCCATCTTTGGGCAATCCCCAAGGCACCATCAACATGATTCAAAATTAAACAAGAATTCAAAATTTAAACCTCCAATTTCCAATGATCAATCCTTGTCCTTAATGGCTTGTTCATCCAAAACAATGTAATTAGCCTACCCCCTTAACATTATCCCCCTTTGCACTGTGGATTCTACTTTCGAAATCCTTATGAAATGATAGAAAATGAAATGAAAGCACTATGCAACCTTCTAGGCTTCTAGCTGCTCAATTATAATCTTTGTAGTGTCAACTTATACAACAACTAGTGGTTCTGTACCTGCCTTTGAATATGTGATTGTGACCTCCTCCTCCACTAACTCAATATGTGGTTTTACTCAAGGGGTTGTATTTTCTATTGTTCTACCTCTATTGCTAAAATAATTTCCTTTTATTATTATTCTTGAATTGTCTATGGTTCTTTCTCTTCTTGGCCCCCTCCTCTAAGTTCCTATGGTTCCTCAGTCTACACTTCCTTTTCCTGAGTTGTCCCACTAGGCCTTGTTTTAGTCTCTTCATCTTGGTTTGATGTCTCTATACTTGATAGACTTCCACAACTGAATCTAGAAATTTTTTTTGATATATATCCAACTTGTACATGAGGCTCCTTTCATCAACTTTATGTTGGGCCAAATTCTTTTCCAACTCCTTTACAAATTATTCCTCTGTAACTTCCCACCATTCCTCAAACTCTACATCAAAATCCTTCATTTTTTAATTTTTCCTCATTAAAGTGTAATACTACAACATATGTTCATAATCCTCTAACCTTTTCTTCATAGCAGCTGGTCTAGACTCTTCCTTTGCTCATTTACAATCTCCAACTATGCCTACATTTGTTGCAAATTCCTTTGGTACTCCTTATTTACTTCCACCAACTTCTTTTTTTCTGCCTCTGTTGTCCTTCTTTTGAGTTCTTCATAATTAAACAAAGAAGCATTATTCAAATTCACCAATTTTAGATTTGTCAATACATTTTCCTTCTCCTTCTTTTCCTTAGTTAATGCTTCCACCTTACTACTCAAAGCCTCTTATTATTCTTTGTAATGGAATAATGTCTCTGCACATTTCTTTTTTATAACTTCCTAGGCTTTAGTCGTCTTCCTTAACTCCTTTAATTTTTCAGCATGTGATTTCATCAGCCATGTCTTACCTTGAGCTCTTCATTCTCATCCTTATATTTTTGTATGAATGTTTTGATCTTCTATTCACTTTTTATCATATTCTTCCTCTAGATTTCTACGTTGTGCTTATATTCCTTCTAAAAGTCCCTCTCCTTGTTCAGTTCCACTTGTAATATTGCCTTTTTTTTCTCTTATGTGGCCAATTTGTTTTTCAGACTATTCACCTCCAATTTGAGATTCCCCATATTTATACTCATAATTACCATGGTTTGAAACAATTCAACTACCTTATTAAATTGCATTACTTCTACAACTACCTCCTCCATAGATTTTGGTGTACTTTTCTATGTCATAAGATTTTTGGATCCTTCTATAGAACATCCCAACTCCTATACTAATATATTCCCCAACCCAAACTCAAATGGTTGTCCCTCTATAGATCCAAGTCTACTAATTAGTACTTATAGTTATGGTGGTCTAAACATTGTTAAAGGAGTTTGTGTTTCCATTCTCTCTATCTATAATCCAATAACCTATAGACCTTTTGTGTTTATTGTTGTTATTGTTGTTGTTGTTGTTGTAAATGTTGTTGTAAATGCTGAAAATGTTGTGGACTTCCAGTGGTGTCCATCCAATCTTCATATATGTCCCCATCCATTTGTAGAACCTCTTCAACCTCTGGAAGCCTTGTATCATGCTCCCTTTTAACCTTTTACCTTTGTTCCTTCATATGTCTTTATCGTGGATATGACATCTGTGGCACCTCTGCACTTTGCCTACATGCTTGTACCAATGTTGGCACTGCAGATGGTGCCATTTTCCCCCTCATCATCTTCTAAGCTCATGTTTTTGTGCTCTCCTATTCTTTTTTAACTCCTGATCCTAAGGCTCCACCTTCCCCAACTTTGTTCTTCCTCGTGGGAAGCACTTTGTGGAGATTTTGTTTCAATTTTCCTTCTATTCTCCAATGCTACGTACATCTCTTCTATAGTTTTCTTGACCTTGGCCTGTGGTTTTTGTGGATTTTCTTTTTAATGAACAAATAGATACTTTAAAATCTTTGCCAGTATTAAGGCTAATTGACAAGTATCCTTCTTGTCCCCTTTATTCTCCTTGACATACTTATACCATCGATCTAGTTCATTGCTCAAACTATTATATAATTTGCACCCAATCCACCTTCTTCCCCTTTTCTATTTTCATCAATGTGATAGCATTCTTATTACTAAAATATGTCACTTTCTCTTTTTGATAAATCATAGATATGATTGTAAGGTATTTAATAGAGCATGGCAAACCCAAACTCTTTGCATTCCACTAATCTCCTACATAATTTGTGCATGCAATTCTACAACTCTGTAATTCTTGCAATGCTATTGTCTTATTGACTTGCCCTTTTACATACCCTTCTACACAAACTCCAAAGACATCTATAATCAACTATTTGCTAATCACATACATTTTGTCTTCATAAACAAAATAGATATTTATGCCCTTGATAACAAATGTGTTCAAAAATTCTAACATGATTTCTAACATTGGTGTTTCCCACTTCATAAAAAATAGAGGGACAAGCCCTACCTTAGAAGCCCACTCTTTGTCTTCACTGATGTCTTTCCAATTTTCCATCCTCTAAACATGCTTATCATAGTTTTGTTTCGTCTATATCCACATAAATTGGTCAAGATCTGGAATGTGAATACCTTTGTTTAGAAGTGTTGCTATGTCCATAATGGTTGCGCATCTTCTTGCCTCTATAACACCTAGTGCACTCATATTGATCTACATCACATTTGGTTGCACTTTTGTTGATGTTTGCATTTCTCAGATACATCCTTTTCTTTTGTGTTCTTTTGGATTACTTATGCCTCCATAGATCATTACTCCACACCTTTGTCTTCTTCCAATTTTTCAATGTTCACAAAATCCATTCATGTAGCTCCTAGTCTTGGTTATTCACTTGAATTCCAACAACCTCTTTTGCATATGCATAAAACTCAACTACATATGTTTTGGATCTATATATATCTTGAATTATCGTATGTGCAAATTGCATCTTCTCATTGTATGCTTTACCTTCTTCACATTCTAAAAATGATGGTGAATGGGTGGTGACCTCATTACCGACGGTTGAATGTTTAACATTCCAGCACACTTTACTCTTTTCAACTATTCATTTACTTCTTCCTTTTTCAATACTTCCACTTCCTCTTCCTTTCTCCATTTGTGCTCACTCTTTTATGATTCTTTATCCCTTGCTACTTTCTGTAATTTCTCAATTGCACTCTCCGCATTCATGCTTATGTGAACACCAAAACTTTGGAAACACACACAACTTTTAATAACAAACGAAATTAACATTCGATGATTACTTTGTTTATTGTTGTCCTTGAGCTTCTTGCCTAGCCCATTCATTTTTTGACTTGCTCGCCATCTTTTAATTCATGCTTCACCCTTGAAATTATGATGGCCCATCATTACCATTTTTTATGTCCTTTATACAGCCACGTGGAAGCACGTCATGTCATCATTGCAAATGAACACCTCAAATTTCATCTTCTTATTGTTCTGCATCCATAGTCCTCTTAAATTAGTTATATTGATTCCATGTTGTTATCCTTATACGCCTTTTGTTGACTATGTTAATACATCTGTTGATTGTGTCAATACATATGTTGACTGTACCAATATTTATGTTGACTATGCCAACAAATTTGCTAATTAAGCCCACACATTTGATGACTATGCAAATACATCTGCTGATTTAGCCAATACCCCTAATACACTAACTTCAAATTTTTATGTCTCAAATTCCTCGCTTCTACAATTATCGTTCAACAATTTGTTTATCATCTAAATTTTTTAAATCAATATTATGTTGACCTCATGATCTTCCATCTATTTTTCTTTTTCATTACCTTGCATTTGTGGTTTTTGTGTTACATAGTTTTCATCTTCCACCTCCATACTAAAATCCTCCTTTTAAAGTCCACCTGCACTCTGTTCCTAGTATACTAACATTGGTTGTTCTTGTTTTTATACTTCAAATTCCATGTATTTGTATGGTTTGAACTTATTCACATTGACCAGCTTAGGATCAGTTTCAAACTTCTCAATTGTCACCAATAACATAATGTTATTTGGCAACACATACTGCACTCTATATGGTCCAAACCATTTCCTAATAAACTTCCATGGGTGTGACTTATTTCCCTTTGGAAACCACATAACATAATCACCAAATCTAAACTGTTTTTCTAGATTCTTTTACTAACTCCATAATGTTCTATTCCATTACTAAATACTAGTAGTTTTTGCAGCATGCATCTTAACCTCCTACAACTTCTCCCACTCTTAAATTCTACTATCACTAAAGTATTATCTCTCTTATTTCCACCAACACCTAGTGCTATGTACTCTCTGGGCATCAATGGATGTAATCCATACACTAATTGATATGGTGTATACCTTGTTGCTACTTTGTATGCAATTTTATATGAAAATAACATTGTTGATAGATGTTCATCCCAATTTCTTTTATTCTTAATAACCAACCTGGTCAGGAATGTCCCAAGTACCTTGTTAATAGACTTAGCCTGCCCATTCCCTTGAAAATAATAGGTTGTAGAACTCACATGTTTCAACATAAAATGATTTGTCAAATATTCGATGGCATCGTTAATGAAATGAATTCCTTGATCTATGACTATAGTCAAAGGGCATCCAAACTTTGTTAATATGCACTCATACATAAATTTTGTTATTACTACTACAATATTAATTTTCAATGCTCTTGCTTCCACCCACTTAGTAGCATAATTTGTGGCTACAAGAATGTATTTGTTTCTTGTATATTTGCATATTGACTTAATTGGCCCCACAAAATCAAGTCCTCATTTCATAAATGGTTTCTCTAAAAGACTTGTGACCAACTTTGCAAGACTTTGAATCACCAATCTTCTTGTTCTTTGGCATGCATCATAAGATCTAAAAGAATCATGCTCATATTTGTACAAAGTTGGCCATTAATATTTTCCTTTACATGATTTCAATTGCAAAATGCCCTCCTAATGGTTTGTCATGCAGTTCTTTCCTCACCATTTTGTTTTTTTGTAGTTGTCAAACATCTTCACAATCTATTGTCTTGGCCCATTCTGTATAATTCACCATTCTTCAGTGTGAAAGGTTTTATTCTCTTAACTAGTCTTTGTTTTTGTTGTACATATAATGTGCCCTAAATCTAACTTGATCTCAAAAACTCTTTTACATCATTTAACCATTTAGGCTTTGTGTAAAACATACTTACATCTATGGTTTAATCCAACATGACTATGGGTTCTTTAATATTTGGTAGTCTTGACAATGCATCTGCAATTACATGAGTTCTACTTGGCTTATACACTATTGTGAAGTCATATTCTAGGAACAATAACAACCATCTAGTTATTCTCCCTAAAACATGTGGTTTGTTGACCAAATAGACCAATGCCATATGATCTACATAAAAGACAAACTTATTACCCAATTATTAAGGGGGTAAGTGTGAGCCATGGATTATAGCTCAACAATTAGTTAAGCTTTAGTTCCGTAATTTTCTTTAGTACTAATGATTTGAATACTTATAAGCCTCCAAGTAGTGATTATTAATAGTTGAATCAGCTTTTGTGATATTTCTAGGCATATAGTACTTCTTTATTTCAGTTGATGTAACACTTAATTAGTTAAACACCTAGTAAACCTTTTAAAGTACATTATCCCTTTTATGTTGTAAAGAAGGGAAAGGGGATGTAGAATTAGATGTGATTTATTGATATATAGGGAATACAAGCCCATAATTAACAATAGCAATTTTCCATGACAAGGTTAAGTTAGTCTGTAAAAGAATCTTCAAACACTAATGATGTACTTGTAAGATTTTTAGGATGTAATCCTAATACATCTTTAATTAGTTCACTTCTATCAGACTTTTAAATAAAATAAAATCAAACTTAAGTATTAACATTTTTGCTTGAGTAACTTCATGTGAATTATAACTTTATAATCGACTTAAAGGATAGATTACAATTGCAAAAAATCTAGAATGCGACAAATGGTGCGAGCAAGGTACTCGGTTCGGTGTTCCATGGGAAGGGGGTTGATAGGCCCTCGTAGCCAACGATAATGGCCATCACTGGGAACCCACATTCGACTATGGAGATGGACATCATCATCTTTGCATTGACATTTTTCAAACCTTTCAAGCGCGGCTCCACGAGCAGGAATGAATTTTAAATAGATTGCCAAAGCATGTGGGTTAGGAGAGAATCGACGATCCTATGCCAAACGATCGACTCGAGTGCGCACCATTCACCTGGGCGGTTTTTCTTCGCGCGGCCGTTGAGAAACAATCACGTCAAGCGATGCTTCTTCAAGCTCTTCCTGTTCTACTAGTGCAACTTGAGGATTCAAAGGCGTAGCAACATCATCCGCCATGACTAGTTTTCACCTACATCAACAAAAACCAAGAAGGTAGTACAAACAATGTGGTACTTGCGTTCAGAAGGGGTCGAGACCTTTATATTTAACAAATTAGGGTAGGCGTAAGGTGTGGGAGTGACGACGGAACCTCATGAAAACTCGAACATCCTAGATCTAATGGATTCATCAAACCCTAATTTCGACGACGGATCTAAAAGTATGTGGGGTTTTTTTGTGGTGCAAATTTTACTTCCAATTTACTATGTACTACATAGTTAACTAGTGCATGGTAAAATAAATAGGTAGGGGATATCAAAGAGTAAATGGTACAC
>Ga0116227_10016504_pt1 | contig 10582 bp, 10 predicted proteins | sample S1TSphgellanicum_FD_89693 | JGI IMG/M metagenome (GOLD analysis project Ga0116227, IMG submission 89693) | Host-associated microbial communities from peat moss isolated from Minnesota, USA - S1T2_Fb - Sphagnum magellanicum MG | ecosystem: Host-associated > Plants > Peat moss > Unclassified...
CCAGGCGCCGCCGATCCAGACCTTCATCATCAACGACGGTAGGCTGGCGGTTACCGATCAGATTCGCCGCCTGACCTTTTCCGGGGCGCTCTACGCGCACGAGGTGGCGTCCGGCGCCAATGCGACCGGGTTTCGCCTGACGGGCGACGGCCAGCTGAACGCCAAACCCTTTACGATGCGGATCAGCGGCGGCCCCCTGCTCGACGTGCGACCCGACAAGCCCTATCCGTTCGACGCCACGGTCTCGGCCGGCGATACACACCTCACGGCCAAGGGGACGATCCCCCATCCCTTCAACCTTGGCGAAGCCCAGGCCGCTCTCTCCATCCATGGCGACAATCTCGCCGACCTCTACTATCTGACAGGCCTCGCGCTGCCGAACACGCCGGCCTACGCGATCTCGGGTCAGTTCAGCCGGGATAACCTCATCTATCGTTTCGACCGGTTCGCCGGGCGCGTGGGCGGCAGCGACCTGGAAGGATCGCTACAGGCGGACATCTCCAACGGCGGCCGGCCCTATGTGCATGCGGATTTGCGGTCGCGGGTGCTGAACTTCGCCGACCTTGGGTCGCTGTTCGGGGCTACGGGGCGCAATAAGCCCAGCGCCCCCCACTTCGCCATGGGGCCCAAGGCCGCCGACGCCAAGCCCGCGACCAACCTAATGCCTGATGCGCCGCTGGATGTGGAGCGCATCCGGGGCATGGATGGAGACGTGACCTATAAGGCCCTGACCGTGCGGGCGTCGCCGAATCTACCGCTGCGCCAGGTATCGCTCGGCGTGAAACTGGATCACGGACTTCTGACGCTCTCGCCCATCGACTTCGACTTCCCGCAAGGGCGGCTGACCGGCTCGGCGGTGATCAACGCCCGCAACAGCGTGCAGACCGACGCCGTAGACCTGAGGGTCGCCGGCGTCCAACTCCAGGAGTTCCTGTCCAAAGGCGACAAGGGGAGCGCCGGCCCGCCGCCCTTGGAGGGGGTGCTGGACGCCAGAGCCAAGCTGGCCGGCACGGGCGACAGCATCCACAAGGCGGCGGCCAGCGCCAACGGGGAGGTGGCCTTGGTCATCCCCCGCGGCTTGATCCGCCAGGCCTTCGCCGAACTCCTCGGGATCGACGCGTCCAAGGGCATCTTCATGTTGCTCTCCAAGAACGACCATCAGACCGACGTGCGATGCGCCGTCGCCGACTTTCGGGTGCATGACGGTGTGATGCAGGCCGACCAGATCGTGCTGGATACCGGCGTCGTGCTGGTCAATGGCCGGGGCGATATCAATCTGAACAGCGAAACGATCAATCTCACCTTCACGGGCAAGCCCAAGCAGTTCCGCTTGATCCGGATCAACGCCCCCATTGTGGTGACCGGCCGGCTGACCGCGCCGTCGTTTGGCGTCAAGCTCAGCGGCGCCGCCGTTCAGGCGGGCGTGGCGACCGCGCTGGCCGCCGCGGTCAACCCGTTGTTGCTCATCCTGCCTTTCGTCGAGGCGGGGCAAGCCCACAACGCCGACTGCGCCAGCCTTGTCGCGACGGCCAAAGGCGAGGGCGCGCCTGTCAAGGTTTCAGCGACAACGCCGGCTAAGGCGGCGAAATGAGCCGTCATGTCTAGAGCTTAGCCTTATATCGACCTGAGCTGTTCCGGCTTATAATCGGATAAAATGCCAGTTTTGCCGTATATTAGAGATTTTAGATTTTTGACGCTCTCAATATTAAGTGAAGCTGAACCAATCGTTTCGTCCAGCGTTTTAGATTTTGCTCATAAGGTGGGGTGTGGCCCCCACGAAAGCTTGCGCTAGGCTTATTGGCGCTCTGAGCATAAGGAGAAATTGGGTCATGAAAACGGTTTTGAAAATGGGCGCTGTGGCGCTCGCTCTGTCTCTGATGACGGGGGCTTCCGCCTTCGCTCAAGCGGCTCAGACCGGCGCTGCGCCGGCCACCGCCGCCCCAGCTGACCAAAGTATGACGCCGGGGTCGGCCCCGATGGATAGCCAGTCGGGTCAATCGATATCAGGCTCATCCATGCCCGGTCCGGGTGGCGGCGCGGCGACGCCCATGGCTCCCGCCCCAGCCCCCGACCAAGGCTCGTCCACCCAAGGCTCGTCCGCCCAGGGCGGCGCGTCCCTGAGCGCGGCTGAAACTGCGGATACGCCCGCCGGCTCCCCGCCAGCCACCTATCCGGTCTGCAAACATAAGGGCGAGGACCGTTGTATGCAGGAAGCCTCAATCGGCGGATCGCATCACATGAAGCATCACATGATGAAGGCGAAGACGCCTACGGATGCGACCCCCGACACCTCGAGCGCTGCGGCCACGCCTGCACCGGGGCAGTAACGGTGGCTATTTAGACTACGCCCGATCAGATCAGCGCGCGCCCCGTAATGCGTTCTAGGATGCGGACGGGCGCGCGCGCCTCGTCCTTCATGGCCTCGATGGGCAACAGGAACGTCTGTTCGAAGGCGTGCTGGCCGGCGAGGGCGGCATGCAGCACGCTGTCGGTATAGACAACCCACATGGCGCCGGCCGGAAAGGCCAGTCGCCGCTTCGGCGCCCGTTCCTGATAGCGGTCGTCGAGCTTGGCGAGGTCGTGAAGATCCAGCATGGCCTGATCGTATTTGGTCCGCCGCCCCTTGGTCAGGCCCAGCTTCTGCAATAGCCAGCCGCCACCGTGGGGCATGTGCAGGCGCGGTTCGAACCGGCGGGCGAAGCTTTCGAAATCCTCCTCGCCGACATCCCAAAGGCGCGAGCAGCCGTCTGGATTGACGTTGGAGAAGACGCGTAAGATGCGGCGGCCCTGCACCGGGTTGGAGGGAAAGGCGTCGATATGCAGGCGGCGATCATCCTTGCGCCGGCTCAACGCCCGATCCGCCACGGCGCCGGGACGAAAGCTGGTGCGGCGGCGTTGCAGCGCGCCCGTATAGGTCGGCGTCAAATGCGCCAAGAGGCTTTCGGCGCGGTCAGCGAACCGCTTGACCATGGAGCCCAGGGCATGGGCGTCGTCGCCGCCAAGCCTGGTTCCGCCTAGCGCGCCCGAGATGGGCTCCAGGCTGACGTTCTTAGACTCGGACAAGATGGCGGGGTCCAGAAACTTGCGTTCCGCGTCCGCGATCTCAAACGGCATGTTGGGGAAGACGACCACGCCGCCAGCTTCCAATACGTCAGCCGCACGGTTCCCGCCGGCCGCAGCCGGGTCGGATCCTTCCAACTCGAGGACTTCTGTCATCACGCCTCCTAGCCTTGAATCTAAGCAAGGCGGCCCGACAAGGGAAGCGGACAAATTGAACCCATCCGCGGCGTGGCCGGCGCTTACGCCCACGACCCTGGGGAATTATATGACACCCATGACTGAGGTTCCCCCCGATCCTGTGCAAAAGTCTCCCAACCGCATCTTGCAAGGTCTGGGGCGGGGGTTTCGCCGCCGCTGTCCAAATTGTGGGGAGGGGCGGCTGTTCAAGGGCTACTTGGCCGTTCAGCCTCTGTGCGCCGCGTGCGGCCATAACAACGCCCAGTACCGGGCCGACGACGCCGCTCCCTATTTCACCATCCTGGTGATCGGCCACTTGGTGATCGGGCCGATCCTGGTGTTTCCGTTTATTCTCACCGCGCCCATCGGCCTGGTGCTAGGCGTAACCCTGCCGGCGCTCGCCGTCGTCACGCTCGCTCTTTTACCGGTGATCAAGGGCGCCGTGATTGGCGGCCTGTGGTCTGTGCGGGCGCCGGCTGACCTGGGCGCGATGGCTATTGCGCCGCCCAAGCCTTGATCAGCTGATGGGCGATGGCGAAGGGGGGCGGGGCGAACAGGCCCTCGATTTCGCCCCGTAAGAGGGCCAGGGCTTCGCGCTTGCCGAACCAGCGCACGGCTTCAAGCTCGGCCTGATCGGGGCGTCCCTCGCCGGCGGCGACCTCGGCGATCAGGCCGATCATCAGGTTGGACGGATAGGGCCAGGGCTGGCTGGAGTGATAGCGCACGCTGAGCGCCTCGACGCCCGCCTCCTCAAACAGTTCGCGCGCGCAAGCCTCCTCAATCGATTCGCCGGGCTCCATAAAGCCGGCCAGGGTCGAGAACATGCCCGCAGGCCATATGGCTTGGCGGCCAAGCAGGCACCGCTCGGACCCGCCATAGGCCTGGGTCGCCAGCATGATCACGACGGGGTCGGTGCGGGGGAAGTGTTCGACGGCGCAGGCGGGGCAGACCCGCTTCCAGCCTGCGTCGGCCACCTGGCTCGGTTGGCCGCAGGCGGAGCAGAAGCGGTGACGGCGACGCCATTCGAATACGGCCTTCGCCTCCGCCGCGATGGCCGCCTCCTGCGGGTCCAGGCGCGGGGCCAGCGCCCGCAGCCCCTCGAACACGCCGCCGATAGGCCGAAGCACGCCCGCAGACGGATCGACGGCGCCCTCCAGATCCACCGCGAACACCGCCGCGCCATCGGCTCGCAGGCCTAGGAACAGCAGCCATTCGTCGCCGCCGGCTAATTCTTTGGCCAGTGGGCCGGAGATGAACTTTAAGCCTGCGCCGCCGTCTGTCGTCGTCGCCAAGGGCTGACCGTTCCATAACGCCAACGCTTGCGCGCTTGGCTCGGCCAGGCGCGCCGCGATCCAGGCGGCGTCGCTACGACGCTCGCCCGCCCGGTCGAGCGGGTTGCCGGCATAGGTATTGTGGAACGCGGTGAGAGGCATGGGGTGAGCCTTTAGCGCGACGGGGGCCGACTGTCGCGCCCCCAAACACGCCATGTTGCGGCTGTTTCTAAAGCGCGGCGCCTGGAGCTTAGCCGGCGCCGGCCCCACGGCTCACCTCGGCTCGTGTTTCCGTTTGATGTCGATGGCCACTGTGCTAGCGCCGGACCTATAGACGTCCAATCGCTGTGCGCTCAACGTTCAAGCGGTACGGATCAGAGAGGAAAACCCGACATGCCAACGTCCGCCGATCCCGAAAGCGCCGCCTTTACCCGACGCGCATTTCTTGAAAGCCTTGGCGGCGTTGGAGGTACGGCCCTGATGCTGGCCGGCATGAGCGCCCTTGGCTTTGGCATCGAAGCTAAGGCCGCTACGCCGCCGATGCTGTCCGGCGGGGGCAAGGGCAAGACGGTGATCGTGCTGGGCACAGGCGTCGCGGGCATGACCGCGGCCTATGAGCTGAGCAACGCCGGCTATGAGGTCACCGTGCTGGAGGGGCGCAATCGCATCGGCGGCCGGTCGTTCACTGCTCGCAAGGGCACGGTCCAGACCGAGATCGGCGGCGAGACCGAGACCTGCGACTTCTCCGAAGGCTCCTACATCAACGCGGGCCCCTGGCGGATTCCCTATTTCCACAAGGGCTATCTGCACTACACCCGCAAGTTCGGCATGCCGGTGGAGCTGTTCAACAACGATAACGACCACTCCTATATCGACTTCGAAAAGGGGTCCGGTCCCCTGGCCGGCAAGCCGATCCACAAGGCCGAAGTCGCGGCCGACATGCGCGGCTACGCCACCGAGATGCTGGCCAAGCAGGTGCGTCAGGGCGCGCTGGACGCCGAGCTCGAGCCTGGCGACAAGGAGCTGTTCCTCGACTACCTGCGCAGCGAAGGCTACCTCACCAAGGACGATTTCAAATACATCGGGACGGAGGGCCGCGGCCCCCTGATCAACCCTGGCGCGGGCCTCAATCCAGGCCCCGGCAAGGACTCGACCCCCTATCGGCTCAGCGATCTGTTGAAGTCCCAGACTTGGCGGACGCTGAAGTCCGTCTCTGCGCTCGATCAGCAGCGCACCATGTTTGAGCCGGTCGGCGGCATGGACCAACTGCCGGCCCACTTCCATAAGAACCTCCAGCCGACTATCCGGCTGGAGCATGCGGTGGAGAAGATCACCCAAACGCCCACCAGCATCACCGTCTATTACACCGACGGCGCGGGCCAGAAGGGGGCTGTCACCGCCGACTACTGCGTCTGCACTATTCCGCTGTCGGTGCTGAAGGGGCTGGACGTTCAGTGCGCGCCCAAATTCAAGGAGGCGATGGGCGGCGTCTCCTACGCCCTGGTCGGCAAGATCGGCCTGGAGATGAAGCGGCGCTTCTGGGAAGAGGACCACGACATCTATGGCGGCCACGTCTATGTGGACGATCCCATGATCGGCACCATCAGCCTGCCGTCTACCGGGTGGATGAGCGCAAAGGGCGTGATCCTGGGCTTCTACCCTCACGGCGCGCCCGCGGCGCGGATCAGCGCCATGAGTTTGGCCGAGCGCAAGGCCTACGCCTTGGCCGCCGGCCAGAAGATCTTCCCCCAGTATACCGAAAACGCCGCCGGATCGTTCTCGATCACCTGGCACCGCGTACCGTTCAACATGGGCGGCTGGGCGCAGTGGACCGAGGAGGGTCGCGCCCAATACTACCCGACCCTGTTGGAGCCGGACGGCCGGCTGTATCTGGCCGGGGAGCACCTAAGCTACCTCACCGGCTGGCAAGAAGGCGGGATCGAGTCGGCGTGGCAGCAGATCGCCAAGCTGCACCAGCGGGCTTCCGCCTAATGTCGAGGTTCACGGCCTTGAAACGGCGAGCGCGCCTTGGCGGGCTTCTATCGACGCTATTTGGCGCCCTAGCTGTCGCGCAGGCGGCTTATGCCCAGCCGCTGGATGGGGCGGCGATCTTCAAGCAGAACTGCGCCGCCTGCCACCAGGCTGAGGGACAGGGCGTACACGGGGCCTTTCCGGCGCTGGCGGGCGACGCCTTTGTGCAGGGCGATCGCAAGGCGGTGGCCCATCTGCTGCTGAACGGGCGCGGCGGTATGCCGAACTTTCGGGATGATCTGACCAATGACCAGATCGCCGCGGTGCTGAGCTATGTCCGCAGCGCCTGGGGCAATCACGCCCCGCCGCTGGACGCCGCCACCGTCGCCGCCGCCCAGGGCGGCAAGGACGCCGCCCACCAGGATGCCTCCGTCCTGCCTTATCACTGAGGCCAGCCCCCATGGCGAGGCCGCTCACCCTGATCCTCCTGATCGCGGCGCAGGCGCTGCTTCAGGCGGCCTCGCCCGCTGTCGATCCGGCGGAGGTGCGTCGCGGCGTCGCCCTGGTCGGCGTCCAAACCAGCGACGAACCCGCCCTTCGGCTGGAACGCCAGACCCATGAGCCGTCGGAGAGCTTCAGGCTGGGCGCTGCGCTCGGCGCCTGGATCAGCGCGGCCGGCGCGCTCGACTACGACCTCAAGACCCCGTCCGGCGACGGCGGCGACGAGGAGGCCATCGGCGTCGACTGCTACGACGAACGCGTCGCCTTCACCCACCTGGAGGCCAGCCGCCAAGCGCTGGCCCTCACGCCTTCGCAAGCGACCGCCGCTGCGGGTATCGCCGTGCCAGCTGTGGCGACCACTTGGACCGCCCGCCAGCAGGCTGGGGCGCCCAGGCGGTGTCGTTGATCGTGATTTACTGACAAATCCCGCCCATTCTCCTCCCCCGCGCTTCGCGCAGGGGAGGAGATGCAGCGTTATTTTTCCGCGCCAATTCACGGTCGATTAGCCCTGCCCCGTTAGCCTGCTTACAGGAACGGCCAATGTGGCGCCTGTTCACCGCGCCCCTGCTGCACGCCAGCTTGGCGCACATCCTCGGCAACAGTGTGGTGCTCCTCATCGCCGGCTGGCGGTTGGAGCGTTTGATCGGCCGCGCCTGGGTCGCTGCGATCTTCTTTGTCAGCGCCCTCGGCGGGTCGCTGGGATCGGTCTGCCTGAACGCCCAGGGGCCGGTCAGCGTCGGCGCGTCTGGCGCGATCATGGGGTTGCTGGCCGCGGCCTTTGTCTGCAGTTTCCACCTGGCCGCCTATGAGACGCGGGGCCGGATGCGCTTCTTATCGCTGCGCCTGCTCATACCCGCCCTCATCCCGACCTCGGGGATGATCGACTACAGCTGCCATTTCGGCGGGGCGGTGACGGGCGTAGCGCTCGGCTTCCTGCTGCAAGGCGTGTGGCCCGAGATGGAGGACCGTCCCCATTTCGGCAAAGCCGCCGCCATGGTCGCCAGCCTCGGCGCCGCGCTCAGCCTTGTCGCCTTCGTCCCCGTCGCCCTGACCTATTCCCATTTCGCCGCCCGCGAAGACGGCCTCATTTCCGAAGCCGAACTGCCCCACGGCCAGGACGAAATGGCCGCACGCGCCGCGGGCCTCAGCGTGCGCTACCCCCGCGATCCCCGTGGACATTTCTATCGCGCCATCGGCTACCTGAAGGCCCAAGACAGCGCCGCCGCCGAAGGCGAGCTCCGAGCCGCCCTGGCTCAAGGCGACGTGCTCGACAACGACATGCCCCCCAACCTGCGCTACGTGATCACGGGCGCCCTCGCCATCACCCTCCACGACGAGCGCCGCGAAGACGAAGCCCGAACCACCGCCGGCCCGGTTTGCACCGCGGTTGCGCCAGGGTTGGGGAGTTTGAAGGCGGTGCTGGTCAAGGCTAAGCTTTGTGGGTGAGGGTGAGAACTCTGCGAAGCTCGGCGTTTTGCGCGAAGCGGCGGCGGCAGGCGGGCGCACGGACGTCTGACCTTGCCTGATATGAACGAATCCGCTCAGAGGATGAGGCCTACGGTCGCTGATCCATGCGCTGGATGGGAAGCTGATGTAAGACCGGTTTAGGGGCGCAGCCATGGCCGTCGAACCGCGCCTTAAGCAGAGTCCGGACCAGCTTGTTGATGTCGGGCAGTGGGTTGCCGATAATGAGTTCGAGTACAACCTGCCTGGCGCCAAGCCAAAGCGGACGCTCGTCGCTCCGGACGCGGGCTTCCAGCCATTCCTGTTGGGTGGCCATCGCTACATCTTCAAGTCGCCGACTGGACGTGCGGTTCAGCAAATCTGGTCTGAGGTGATCGCCTATGAGATCGCTCGCCACGTCGGCGTGACCGTGCCGGCGGCGTTCCTTGCCTACAATCGGTTCGGCCGCACGCCAGGTGTCCTGATTGAGTTCTTTTACGGCTACCGCTTCGAGGAGCCTGTCCGTTTCATCCACGCCATCGAAGGCTTCCAGGGGGCTTCACAGCCTGTCAACTTCCGGCACGGCAGCTTGCGCGACAATATCGCTCTATGCCGGGCGCGTAGGGTCGTGAATTGGAAGTCATGGTGGGCCAAAACTATCGCCTTCGACGCCTTAATCGGTAATACGGACCGCCACTCGGAAAACTGGGGCTTTCTCGTCGCCGCTGACCCTGCGCTAGAGCGCCGCTTTGCTCTCGGGCCTGCGTTCGACAACGGCACCAGCATGGGCGCTATGGTGCGCGACCAAGATCTTGATCGCCATATGCAGGACGGCCAGTTCAAGCGGTTCCTCGAGCGCGGCGCCCATCACGTTGCATGGCTGAGAGATGCCGAACGCGGAGCCCAGCATGCCGAACTGTGTAGGCAGTTCGTCCAGGTGTATGGCGGCGTTGACGAGATGGAGCCTATCTTCACTCTGTCCGACTCAGCTATTGATAGGATCGTGAGTTGGTGCACACGTTTCGACTTTCCTGTCCCATTCTCTGAAAAGCGGGCTGAGTTTGTTGCGGCCCAGCTAAAAGCCAGACGGGCGGCGATTAAGGCGGCGGTGGGAGGCTGATATGGATCTCTGGATCGAGCATGCCTACGAACCTAATCGCTTGCTGCTGTGCTGGGAGGCGCCGGCAACTCAGAAAGACCGCAACAAGTGGGTCGTGGGCGAGGTTCAGAAGGTCGGCGACTCGCTCGTGTTCCGCTACCTGATTGACGAGGAGTTCCTGAACCAAAATTTCGGCCGCACCCGCGAGCAACTGAAGGATGCAGGCTACTTGGGCTACCCGGCGTTCAGAGAAGAGCGGGCGGTCACTTTTACCGAGGGGGTGCAGGAAACGTTCATGCGTCGCTTGCCGCCGCGCAGCCGCTCTGACTTTCCGCGCTATCTTGAGCAATTCCGGCTGCGGCCGAACAGCGCCAGCTCAGACTTGGCGTTGCTCGGCTCGACGGAGGCGCGCCTGCCAAGCGACGGCTTCTCACTGATCAACCCGCTCGATCCCGAAACGGGTCCTTGTGAGGTGCTGGTGGAAGTCGCGGGCTACCGCCATTACGAGGGTGTTTCGCTGAGCCTCGGCGACGCCCTTCGCCTGGCGCCCGATCCGACCAACGCCTACGACGCCAATGCTGTGCGGTTCGAGGCCGCGGGTCGGCATACAGGGCATGTGAACCGGTTCCAGGCTCCCGCGGTGCTGGCGTGGCTAGCCCACGGCCAGGTTTCCGCCCATGTCGCCCGCCTCAATGGCGCACCTGATTGGCCGAAGGCGTTCGCTATCCTGCGCTATCGCCCGGCCTCGAAGCTCGCGGCGGCATAAGCTCAGGCCTCACGTTCTACGCCCCCGAATTGGCATATTATGCCATCGGGGCTATACTGGGTGGAAGCCAACCCATGAGGCGAGCGAAATGCCCACACGCAACGTCGTTCTCACCGATCACCAGCATCGGGTCATCGAATCGCTGGTCGATTCCGGCCGCTATCAAAACGCCAGCGAGGTCTTGCGCGACGGTTTGCGCCTGGTTGAGCAGCGCGAAGCCGAGAACGCCGCAAAGCTAGACGCTTTGCGCGAGGCGGCGGCGGTCGGTTGGCGCGATCTGGAGGCTGGGCGTTA
>Ga0116227_10016505_pt1 | contig 10581 bp, 8 predicted proteins | sample S1TSphgellanicum_FD_89693 | JGI IMG/M metagenome (GOLD analysis project Ga0116227, IMG submission 89693) | Host-associated microbial communities from peat moss isolated from Minnesota, USA - S1T2_Fb - Sphagnum magellanicum MG | ecosystem: Host-associated > Plants > Peat moss > Unclassified...
CCGCCGGGCTGAGACACTCGCCTGCCAACGTCCGGGGGGCGAAAGTACCGGTCGATGGCGGCTTCGAGCGGGGCTGGGGGTGGGATACCGGAGGGCGGTGAGCGCCTGCCGCGGATTGGCGTGTGTCCACTGCCGTGCGACTTCCTGGACCAACTGTCGCCGTGCATCGCGGTCGGGAAGCGCGAGCTGACATCGCGCGGTGAGATGCTCGATCTCATGGGGGAGTTGCAACTGGTAGCTGATCAACACCAGGGTACGCGGGCAGGCGTCATAGCTCAGGGCGATATCCTTGAGCAGACGGATCAGCGTGGGGTCATGCGCGACTCGATTGCAATAACCGGGATGCGTGCAGCAGAACTTCCAAGTCGTCGTTCAATGCTCGAGTCTGCGCAGAAAGTAGGTGTATTCGCGCGCCGCCATCTGCGCGTGTTCAATGGGCGTGGCGGATGAGGAGTGACCGCCTTCGATCACTTCGAAATATAGATAGGGCACGCCCATGGCGGCAAGCTTCGCGGCGAACTTGCGCGCATGTTGCGGTCCCACCCGGTCATCCTTGGTGGTGGTCCATATCAGCGGCTCGGGGTAGTGAGTTCCGGGATGCAAATTGTTGTAGGGTGAAATCGAGGCGAGAAAAGCCTTCTCTGGCGGATTCGCCACGCTGCCGTACTCGCCCACCCAGGAACTCCCGGCCGCGATCTGCTCGAAACGGAGCATATCCAGCAGTGGTACTTGGATATCCACCGCATTCCACATCTCCGGGTGCTGCGTGAACTCCACGCCCATCAAGAGGCCGCCGTTCGATCCGCCCATGATGCCAAGGTGCTCCGGCGTCGTGAAGCCCTTGGTGACCAGATCCCGGCCTACCGCGGCAAAGTCGTCGTAGATTCTCTGGCGATGCGTTTTCAAGCCTGCTTCGTGCCACGCCGGACCGAACTCACCGCCGCCACGAATGTTGGCCAGAACGAATGCACCGCCGCGCTCCAGCCATAGCTTGCCCAAATCGGCGGAGTAGAAGGGTGTACTCGCCACGAGGAATCCGCCGTACGCGTTCAATATCGTGGGCGTGGTGCCGTTCATCGGCATGCCGATCGGATGAACGATGAAGTAGGGAACGCGGGTTCCGTCCGCGGAGGTCGCCGCAAACTGCTCGACGACATCGCGAGAGGCATCGAATTTGGGAGGCAGGGACTTGGCCGTGACCGCGGTGCCGGAGGCGAGGTCGAGCAAGATCATACGCGACGGGGTGAGAAATCCTGTTTCGCTGACGAAGACGTGATCGCTGCGCAATTCCGCGTCCACGACGTTGACCGCCGTGCCGTCCTGCACCGGCAGGGGCCGCCGCGACCAGCGATGGCCGGCCTCGGGCTTGTAGACGAACGCCCGGCCGTTGACATTGTCGAGGCTGGTGACGAGCAGGTAGCCGCGCGTGGCGATCGCGGAGTCGAAAGCCTCGCGCGGCCCGGGGGAATAGATCAGCGTTGGATGCAAATCTCCGGGATCGGCCATTGCGGCGGTCAAATCGAAGGCGACCAACGACCCTTGCGGCAGCGTCTTGACTTTGTCGAGGCGCCAGTCCTCATGAATACTGTCGATCAGCCGCCCATCCACCATGCCGATCAGATCCGCATTCAATGGCGCCTTCAGCTGCACGATTCCATGCGGTCCGATCAGGCGCAATTCCACCTCAAAAAACGTCAACCGCCGCGAGATGATCAAGGCGTGATGACCCGCACCGTCGTCAAATCGATTGGCTGATACGCCGACATCGTCGACAGTGCCGCGGAATACCTCGTTGGCCGATTCGAGGGACTGACCGCGCTTGATGCGCTTGATGACGAAGGGATAGCCGGAATGCGTCAACTCACCCGGGGTCCATTCGCGGGCGACCAGCAAGGTATCAGGATCTTGCCACACGGCATCTTGTTTGCCGCGCGGCAAACTGAATCCGCCCGCGACGAATGCGCCTTTCTCCACGTCGAATTCGCGCATGGTCTGCGCGTCCTCGCCGCCGTCCGACAATGCCAGCATGCACAGCTTCTCGGCCGGCTCGTCGCAGGTGGCGCCCTTCCAAAACCAATTGGCGTTTTCGGTCTTGGACAGCTCATCCAGATCCAACACCGTCACCCAGGTCGGCGACGGCGATTGATATTCCTGCAACGAAACGCGCCGCCAGACGCCGTGCGCATGTTGTTCGTCCTGCCAGAAGTTGTAGACATTGCCGTCGATGAGCTGAGGAGTCGGGATGCGGTCCTTGGATTCGGCGATGGCTTTAGCCTCGAGGAACAAGGTTCGATAGCGGGGGTCGCTTTCCAGAACGCCCGAAGTCTTCGCGTTTTCCGATTTCACCCACTCCATGGCGCGTGCGCCGTTCACGTCCTCCAACCACATAAAGGGATCCGCGACATCGGTTGCGGGCGCGGCGGCGGACAAGGACGCGGCGCCAAATGCGGCGGCCGCAAATGCCGCGCTCAAGGCGACGATAATGGGACGGAACACTTGCATGTTTGACGGTGGCCTCGCGCCGTGAATATACACCTGTCAGCGGATCCGTCGGGCCGTCATCGCGGCGAATATGTGTATCATTGTCGCGTGGATCCGTCCCTGCAAATCATCCGCAAAGCGTCGTTCACGGCCCGGCCGTGGAAGAACGGCGGAGGCATCACACACGAGGTCATCCGGGTGCCGGCGGACGGCGACGCGTTCCTCTGGCGGGTCAGTGTTGCGCACATCGAGTCGTCGGGGCCGTTCTCGGATTTCGCGGCGTACAACCGCAAAATGGTGCTGCTCAAGGGCGACGGCGTCCTTCTCGACTGCGCCGATGGCCGGCAGCATGCGCTGCGGCGCGTTGGTGATCTGGCGGAGTTCGACGGTGCGCTCGCCACGCAATGCACCCTGCTCGGCGGTCCGTGCGTCGATTTGAATTTGATCGTGGCGAAGTCACAAAAGGTCGCCGCCGGCGTGAAGCGGCTGGCGGCTGCACAGGATGGTCTGCAGGCGAGCGCATCGCCGTCCGAATGCACGCTGATCTGCGGCATCGATGAGCCGCTGGCCTTGCAGCTCGGTTCCGGCGAGACGCCGCAAGGCGAGAAGCAGCAAGTCGAAAAGCTGCACTTGGAGCCCTGGGACCTCGCGATTCTGTCGAACGGCGCCGGACGCGTCACGCGGCGGTCCCGGCCGGACTCGTCCGCCGACGGCGCGGTATTCTTTGCCACGATAAGCCATTAACAACCGGGGTTTTCCATGGCGGCCAAACTGAATCAACCTTCCGGCAGCGACCTTCTGGAGTCATTGCGCCAGACGATCCGAGATCAGGGCACCTGGACGGAGGAGCGCGCCGTGACCGGATTGTTGCATGCGCTGGAGCTGACCGGGGGGGCTCGGCACCGCGCGGTGACGCTGGCGATGGCACTGGTGGAGGGTGCGCGCGCAAGACGCGACGAGCGGCCATTTCTGGACGCGTTCCTGCAGGAGTTCGGACTTTCCAATCAGGAGGGCATCGCACTCATGTGCATCGCCGAGGCGCTGCTGCGAATTCCGGATGATGCGACCGCAGATCGGCTGATCGCGGAGAAATTGGCGACCGGTGACTGGTCGTCGCATGCGGGCCGCTCGGAGTCTTTGTTCGTCAATGCATCGACGTGGGGGCTGATGCTGACCGGGGGTATCCTCGAATTGGACCCCTCCATCCAAGCGGACGCCGGCGGATGGCTGCGCTCGCTGACGCGAAAGGCAGGCGAGCCGCTGGTGCGGCTTGCCGTACGACGCGCCATGAAGATCATCGGCGGCGAGTTCGTCGTGGGTCGCAGCATCGAGGAGGCGCTGGCACGCAGTGCGCGCGAGCCCGAAGTCGGTCTGTGCTCCTTCGACATGCTGGGCGAAGGTGCGCGCACGGGCCAGGATGCGCAGCGCTACCTGAAGTCCTATCAGCACGCCATCAATGTCATCGGCGCGCAGGCGGCGGGCCGGCCGGCGCACGAAGTGTCGAGCATTTCCATCAAGCTCTCGGCCCTGGAGCCGCGCTACAACCTGCTGCAGCGCGACCGCGTCATGCAGCGGCTGGTGCCGCCGGTCAAGGCGCTGGCAGCACAGGCCGCCGGGCTCGGGATTCAACTCACCATCGATGCCGAGGAAGCAGATCGTCTCGACCTCTCCCTGGGGCTGATCGAAGCGTTGGCTCGGGATCCCGCCACGCGGGATTGGCCTGGCCTCGGGCTCGCGGTTCAGGCCTACGGAAAACGCGCCCTCGGCGTGATTGATTGGGTGGCGGCGCTCGCCCGTGAGTGCGGCCGGCGCATGACGGTGCGCTTGGTCAAGGGCGCCTACTGGGACTCGGAGATCAAGCGCTCACAGGAACGAGGCCTCGCCGGCTACCCAGTCTTCACACGCAAGCTGACGACCGACGTGTCCTATCTGGCCTGCGCCGGACGTTTGTTCAAGCACGTTCAAGTCATTTATCCTCAATTTGCCACTCACAATGCGCACAGCATCGCGTCGGTGCTGCAGCTTGCGCCGCCGGGCGCGGATTACGAGTTTCAGCGTTTGCACGGCATGGGGCGTCTTTTGTACGCGGAAGCGGCGCGCCAGGTCGTCAATTTCCCCCGGGTGCGCGTTTATGCACCCGTGGGTGAACACAAGGATCTGTTGGCCTATCTCGTGCGCCGGCTGCTGGAGAACGGCGCCAATACCTCGTTCGTGAACCGCTTCATGGACGAGGAGGTGCCGGTCGCCGAGATCGTGCGCGATCCCATCACGGAGCTCGAGCGCGCCGAATCCTTCGCGCACGCCCGCTTGCCGATTCCGGCCGCGCTGTATGCGGACCGGCGCAATTCCCTCGGCATCGATCTGGGCGAACCGCTCGAGGTGCAAAGCTTGCGTGAACAGCTGGCGGCACGCAGCGCGGCGACGCCGGGCACCGTAATGGCCAGCGTGGCGTCGCCTGCCAGCTCGCAAGCCGGTGCTTATCCCATCACCAACCCCGCCGATCGACGCATCCAGGTCGGCGTGGCGCGCGATGCCACCCCCGCGCAAATCGGCGCGGCCTTCGAGGCAGCTGCCGCGGCGCAGCCGGCATGGGATCACGCCGGCGGAGAGCAGCGCGCGGCGTGCCTGGAAAAAGCGTCCGATCTGCTCGAAGCGCGCCGTGCGGATTTGCATGCGCTGCTGGTGCGCGAGGCGGGCAAGACCATCACGGATGCCATTTCCGAAGTGCGAGAGGCCGTGGATTTCTGCCGTTATTATGCGCTGCGTGCGCGTCAACAATTCGCGGCGCCGCAACGCATGGACGGACCCACGGGCGAACTCAACGAGTTATCCCTGCACGGACGCGGTGTGTTCGCATGCATCAGTCCGTGGAATTTTCCGCTGGCAATTTTCGCCGGGCAGGTCGGCGCAGCGCTCGCCGCCGGCAACGCCGTCGTGGCGAAACCCGCGGAACCGACGCCGTTGATCGCGCAGGCATTCGTGAACATCCTGCATGACTCGGGAGTTCCAGCGAAGGTCCTGCACCTGACGCCGTCGCCCGGGCGCGTTTTCGGCGAAACGGCATTCGCACACGCCGCGCTCGCCGGCGTGGCGATGACGGGATCGACCGCCACGGCGCTCACCATCAATCGGGCGCTGGCCGCACGCAGCGGCGCCATCGTACCCTTGATTGCGGAGACCGGCGGCATGAACGCGATGATCGTCGACTCGACGGCTTTGCCCGAGCAGGTCGTCGATGATGCGATAACCTCCGCATTCATGAGCGCCGGCCAGCGATGCTCGGCCCTGCGCCTGTTGTTCCTCCAAGAGGAGATCGCCGACCAGATCATCGAGATGATTGCCGGCGCCATGGACGAACTCGTGATCGGTGATCCGGCGGATTTCGCGACCGACGTGGGTCCCGTGATCACGCCTGTCGCCGCGCAGCAGCTGGCGCGGCATGCGGAGCGCATGCGCCAGGAGGCGCGCATCGTCAAGGTTTGCGATCTCGGCGCCGCGCATGCGCACGGCAGCTTCTTTGCGCCGCATCTGATCGAACTGAACAGCGCAGCGCAGCTCACGCGCGAGGAGTTTGGGCCGATCTTGCACGTGGTGCGTTATCGGTCCACACAGATTCCGCAGGTTCTGCAGTCGATTCGCGCCAGCGGCTTCGGCTTGACGCTGGGCGTGCAGACGCGCCTGGAATCCTTTTGGAGGGAGATCTTCGACGGCACTTCGGTTGGCAATACCTATGTCAACCGCAACATGATCGGCGCGGTGGTGGGCGTGCAGCCCTTCGGCGGAACCGGATTATCCGGTACCGGGCCGAAGGCCGGCGGTCCGCACTACGTGACGCGCTTTGCCAACGAGCGAACGCTGACGGTGAACACCACGGCAACCGGTGGCAATGCTGCTTTGCTCAATCTAGGTTGATCAGAGCCGGTGGCGTTTACCGGGCTTGGGTTTCAACCAGTTCCCGTATCAGGGCGTTGATTTCGTCACTTTCGAACGGTTTGATGATGGCGCGTACATTGCGGCCCCAGTTCTCCAAGGCGAAGTCGATCGCGTACCCAGAGGCGATGATGATGGGCAGCGTGGGTTGCTGCTTGAGCAAAGTCCGCGTCATCTCCATTCCGGACATCACGGGCAGACTGACGTCCGTGATGACGATGTCATAAGTACATTCTCGAAACGCTTGAAGGGCGGCCTCGGCACTCTCCATCGCAACGATCTTGCGTCCTTCCCCGGCGAGTAGTTCTACGGTGACTTCTCGTACCAAGGAGTTATCCTCGACGTATAAAATGCGCAGCGGAAATCCTTTTTATCGTCAGTGAAGCTTGTGGACGATCCACAGGCCCGGCTTGCCTTTTTGATTCAAGCCTAGATGCACCAATGAATCCTTGTTCTCGAACAACTTCGCCAGCGGCAGGCCTTGCTGACGGAAGTTGTGCGCCATGAGTTGCATGGGAGACATCAAGTGACCGCCTTCCGATGCAGAACTGCCGGCCGGCGCGACGGCGGACGGTGCACCGGGTGCGGGGAAAACGGCGCTGCGCGCACCTGCCGCAGTGAATCCGGCCACCGCTGCGCCGGGAAACCAGCCGGCGACGCGAAGACCCGACGGACTCATTGCCGTAGGGACATCGGGAGGGGGCCTCAGATCCAGTTCGCCCGCCGATTGTATCTTGGAGTCGGGCCGGACTTCCGTGGATGTGCGGTTCAACGCGATGCCAACTTTCTCCAGAGGCTGGCCCGCGAAAGCATCAGGGAACACGCAGAGCTCACAAAGCCCGATCAAGGCTGCGGAAGCGAAACGTCGTGTCGTAATCCCGGTCATGAATATATTCGATCATGAGAAATAACCGCGGTGCATGGGGCGCGCCGGCCAAAGAAAAGTAGGACGATGCCGAAGGAAAAACGCTATCGGTAAAATCCTACAGCGCAATCAGCGTGAGCGCCCGCAACGCGCGCGCGTGAGAAACCATGTCCGGTGCTGTCATCGAAAAGCCCTCGTTGACCCAGGCGCACGCGCTGATGCAGAGTGGCGCCTTGTGGAACTCGTTAAGCCTGGCTGCTGCCGTGCGTACCTTGCTGGGCGTGTTCGGTCGCCGCAATGAGGGGGTGCAGCGTCGAAGAGTTGGTAGTAGCCACGGCGGATGGGCTGTATTGTCCTGCCGGAAACTTTCACATTGATCCGTGGCGACCGGTACAGCGTGCCGTCATCACGCACGCTCACGGCGATCATCTGCGTCCAGGCAGCGGCGAATATGTAACCTCCGCACCTGGCGCGGCGCTGGCCGCGCGGCGGCTCCCTGCGAACTGCCTCGTGAAAGCGATCGCTTATGGCGAAGCGCAGGAGCTTGGGACCACCCAGGTGTCATTGCATCCAGCCGGACACATACTAGGCTCTGCACAGGTCCGCATTGAACATGCGGGATCGGTATGGGTGGTCTCGGGCGATTACAAGCGCGACCCGGACCCGACTTGTGCGCCATTCGAGCCGGTTGCTTGCGATGTATTCATCAGCGAGGCAACTTTCGCGCTGCCCGCATATCGATGGTCGTCGTCCGCGGCGGTGGCGGCGGAAATTCATGAGTGGTGGCAGCTCAATCGCGCCCGCGGAGCCGCCAGCGTCCTGTTTGCCTACGCGCTCGGCAAGGCGCAGCGCGTATTGGCTGAACTGACGCGATTCACGGCAGAGGCTGTCTATGTGCATGGCGCCGTGGCCGCCCTGACCGACGTCTACAGAGAGCAGGGCGTGAAGATGTTGCCGACAATGCCGGTCATCGATGCGCCCGCAGCCCATTATGCGGGCGCACTGATCATCGCACCGCCGAGTGCGGCGGGTTCGGCCTGGATGCGGCGCTTCGGCAGTAGCAGCACGGGTTTTTGTTCGGGCTGGATGCGGGTACGCGGCGACCGGCGCCGCCGCGGATTTGACCGTGGCTTCGTGCTGTCCGATCACGCCGATTGGCCATCGCTGTTGCGCACGTTCGACGACAGCGGTGCGCGCCGGATTCTGTTGACGCACGGACACGGCGATACCATGAGCCGCTATCTGCGCGAGAGGGGTGTCGATGCCGCCGTCATGCGCACCGAGTACGGCGCGGAGGAGTAGTGCAGAGGTTCGCCGCACTGTTTGAACGTTTGGACACGACCAATGCCACGAGCGCCAAAGTCGAGGCGATGGCGGAGTATTTTCGCAGCGCACCCCCGGCGGATGCCGCGTGGGCCGTTTACGTCTTGATGGGACGGCGAGTCAAGCGCAGCGTGGGTCATGCGTTGCTGCATGCATGGTTGATCGAAGAGGCGGGTTTGCCCGCTTGGTTGGTCGAAGAAACCTACGGATCCATCGGTGACCTGGCTGAGACCATTGCGCTATTGGTGGCCGCCGACCCCGCCGCGGCGCCGGCATCCGGACGCGATCCGACCGACGACCTGCCCTTGAGCCGCTGGTTCACCGAGCGGATTTTGCCCCTGGCCGATTTGGAGCCGGCGGCAAAACGCGAGCACGTGACGGGGTGGTGGCGTCAGCTGGCATATCGTGAGTGCTTTCTCGTGAATAAATTGCTCACCGGTGCTTTGCGTGTTGGCGTGTCGCGCTCCCTCGTCACGCGTGCGCTGGCGGCCGTCTTCGAGCAGCCGCGCATGCAAATCGAACGCGCCCTGATTGGAGAGTGGGCGCCGAGCGCGGATTTTTGGCAGGCGTTGGCGTGCAACGAGGGCAGTCTGCACGTCAGTCATCCTTATCCATTCTTTCTCGCTTCGCCGCTCGAGGGGCCGGTGGAAGGCTTGGGTGCGCGCGAGGGTTGGCTCGCTGAATGGAAATGGGACGGGATACGCGGGCAAATCGTGCGCCGGCGCGGTGAATGTACCCTGTGGTCGCGCGGCGAGGAGATCATCACGGCGCGTTTTCCGGAAATCACCGCGGCGGCTTCGCGCGTCCCGGATGGTACGGTGATCGACGGCGAGGTCGTGGCTTGGAAAGACGATCGAGTTGCACCCTTCGCACAATTGCAGCAGCGAATTGGCCGGCTCAAACTCACGGCAAAAATCCTGAACGAAATCCCCGCGCGGTTCATCGCCTACGACCTGCTGGAATTGCGAGGCGACGACATCAGGCCGCAGCCTCTGCGGCAACGGCGCGGCGCGCTTGGCGCGATGGTGCAGCAGCTCGGGGGCACCATCATCCAGTTGTCGCCCCCGATCGAGGCGGTTTCGTGGCAGCAGCTGGCCGAACAACGGCAGCATGCGCGGGCGCTCGGCGTCGAGGGCATCATGCTCAAGAGCTGGGAGTCGCACTACGGCGCGGGACGCCAGCGTGGTTCCTGGTGGAAGTGGAAGATCGATCCATTCGTCTTCGACGGCGTGCTGCTGTACGCAGCCCCCGGGAACGGACGTCGCTCGAATCTATACACCGACTACACATTCGGCGTGTGGAACGGCGATACCTTGGTGCCCGTGGCGAAGGCTTATTCGGGTCTGAATGCCGGGGAGATCCAGGAACTCGACCGCTGGATTCGGGCGCACACGCGCGAGAAGTTTGGGATCGTGCGCAGCGTTGAGAGCCACCATGTGTTCGAGCTGGCCTACGAGGGGATTGCCAAATCGACGCGTCATAAGTCGGGCGTTGCCTTGCGCTTTCCGCGCATCGTGCGCTGGCGCAAGGACAAGTCGGTCGCAGAGGCCGACAAGCTCGCCGACCTGCAGCGCGTGCTGGCGGAGCAACACGCTTAAGCTGCGCAGTGCCTGGCGATGAATTGCGCGTGCATCGGCATGGCCTCGACACACGTTGCGATCACCGATCTGACGCTGTCGAGCAACCCCGCGACGTCCCGGTCCGGCACGAGATCGACTGCAGGATGATATTGATGCGGCACGATATGCTGACCCAGCATGACCTGGACCCAGCTGGTCAGGGCAAACATTTCCTCTGCGTTACGAAAGAAGCGGCCGCTGTCCTTGAACAGGCGGATTGTCTCGACCAGCGGCTCGGGCAGGCTCATTGAGCTGCAGTCTCTCCAGAAAGCCGTGTCGCGCCGCTCGGTCGCATGGTAGTGAAGGATCAAGAAGTCGCGAATCCGTTCGAATTCGAATGCGGCCTGGGTGTTGTAGCGGTCG
>Ga0116227_10016506_pt1 | contig 10581 bp, 6 predicted proteins | sample S1TSphgellanicum_FD_89693 | JGI IMG/M metagenome (GOLD analysis project Ga0116227, IMG submission 89693) | Host-associated microbial communities from peat moss isolated from Minnesota, USA - S1T2_Fb - Sphagnum magellanicum MG | ecosystem: Host-associated > Plants > Peat moss > Unclassified...
AAGGCCAAACCAAACTAAAAAAACAAAAATTCAAAAAAAGAAAGAAAAAAAAAAAAAAAAAAAAAAAAAAAAAAAAAAAAAATAAAAAAAATGGAAAAAAAAAAAAAAAAAAAGGTGAGAAAAGCATGTACACTCGAGCACGCCAGGACAAGACTTTGTTCTTGAAGCACGCAATTTCGAAGCGATGCCCTTGCTTGCGCAGCCGCACCACGGCTACATTGGTAAGCCGCTTCTGCCCTACAGGCTGCGTCACCCTCCTCGACATGTCTACTCCCGCTCGCGTCGTCGACTCCTTCCTTCTTTCAAGCGCCCGCTTTGTTTTAGCACCCCAGTTTGGCTTTGCGTTATTTGGGTAGGAAAAATGGAGAAGAGGTAGGGTTTAGGGTCCGGTTATAGTACACCACTAAGCGCTCAGAGGACATTTGTGACCTCATTCGGAGTCGGTTGGGTCTCTGGTTTGAAGATGATGGATTGTATACATTACATGGGTGCATTTATTGCAATTTAGATCGTTCTATTTGGTTAAGAGATGATCGAGATATGACCTCGCAAAGTTAAGGGTGTCATTGGAAAAAAAAATACCATCACCAATCATCCCATGCCTTACTTTACATTGATTGGCCTATCAACACACATGCAAAATTGACATATGTTCAACATCCATGTTCTGAGAATAAGATTGATAAACCCATCATCAAAATGCCTGTTTTAAAATAATAATAATAATAAACATTCATTTTTATTCAATAGACCGTACTAAAAAATTGTACACATTTATAAAAAACAATTATAATTACATGGAACCCAACGCATTACTAAATCCTAAATTGTTCCAAATCACGCGCGTCACTATCCCATTGCCCTCCCACCATACACAACAGTTTTTTCCCCTTTCTTTGGTGTTCTTCTCTTCCTACTTGAACGGGAAAACACTATGAAGCTTGCCCCTCGTTCTTCTCTCATTGTTCTATAGCTCATCACACTTTGCTTCTCTTATTGGTGTCATGGTGTTATTGCAACTCATTGTGGTCCAGTTCTTGGTGTACAACATGTTTTTTTATGTTATTCCTTCTTAAGATATAGGTTAGTTTTGGTTTCAAATTTTGAAGTTTTAAAATAAACATTCTAATTATAATTTTTTCATTGTTGCATAGGGGTGAATGTTGGTGGTGGAACTTATGATTCTAAAACACCCTTTTTGAGTTTTGTGTAAGTTCCTTTGTTTTTTGTTTCTTCTTTGCATTTGTTATTTTTCTCAAGTAATCTGCCCCCCTTTCCTCTTCTTCTTATCTATGTGTTGCAAACTTTTCATTTTTCGTGAGCAATGATTCCCTTTCCCCTTCCTCTTTTTTGTCTATGTGTTGAAGGCGACTCCTTTCACTTTCTTTCCTTTGTTTGTGTCAAAGCTCCATTGTGCTTCCTATTCCCATCACCTCAACCTCCCCTTCTTTTTCATTGTCTATGCCTAGAGCTCCATCACGCTTCATCTTTCCTATGCCTTGACTTCCCCCTTTCCTCTTTTTCATCTATGTTCAAAATCCATCGCGGTTCGCGTTTCTTGTTTTTAGTGCTTTAATTCTCCCTTTCCTTTTCTTTGTATGTGCATGGAGTTCCATCACGCTTCTTGTTTCTAATGCCTCAACTCCCCCCCTTCCTTTTCTTTGTTTATGCCCATAATTCCTAGTCCCTTCACATTTCATGCTTCTTGTTTCTTGAACACAAACCCCCCTTCCTCTTTGTCTTTTGTGTCTAAAGCTTCCAATCCCTCCGTGCATTATGTTTTTATTTTTTGAGCACTACTCCCCCCCCTCCCCCCCCTTCATCTTTGTCCTTTGTGTCCAAAGCTCTTAAGCACTTCGCATATTTTGTTTTTTGAGCATTAAACCTCTCCCCCCCTTCCTTTTTATCTTTTGTGTTTAGAACTCCCAAGTGCTTCACACTTCCTATTTCTTGAACACCAACCCTTCCCCTCCTCTTCTCCTTCTATGTTCAAACTTCCCAATCCCTTCTATTTGCATGTTTCTAGGGGAATCAAACCCCCCAACTCCTATTCTTGAGTTTTTTTTTACACCCCCCCCACCCCCCAAAAGCTTTTGTTATTATTATGTTATTGGTCCAATCAAACGTTCTTAGTTCATATTATGGAATTTCTATAGCCATCACCCCCTAGTTCCAATTTTTGTGTTTTTGTAAAATTCGACCACCCCCCTTGTGGTTTTGTGTTACTAGAGGAGTTGAACCCCTTATGTTGTTGGAGGAGATGGATTCCCTTGTCGCCCTTGCGTTTTTAGAAGTAATTTAACATGCCCCTTCATGTCATTTTATGTTTGTTATGTGTTTTTTGAACACATGTTCCCCTCTCTCAACTCCCTTGTTCTTGTTCATGAATTAATTATTTGAATTGGTTATAAATATGTTGCAATATGCCTTCGTGTTTACATCCAAACCTTTATTTGTTGTTTAACTTGTTTATGAACATTTATGGTGTATCCAAGGTTCACACCCATGTAACAAAGAGGGTGAACTTGCAATCCAACGTGGAGGTTTTAATGAAACCTATCCCTTGCACTTTTAATTACATTGGCTGACTAAATTGAAATGAATTTAGCTCGTTGTTCTTTTTCAAGTTTTTGGCAAGCAATTCTGTTAGCTACAATTAAAGATTTGCAAACTTTCTTAACTTGTTTTTCTTGCCTTTATTTGTTTCAAATTTCCCTAATTAATTTTGTTGCATCCTTTTCTAATGCCTTCTATCACATGATGTTCAAATATTCCTCTGAAATCATTACATGACCTTGAGAATAATCAATTAATAGTTCTTTATACCATGGGTTTTTTTTGCAAGTAGATGAAATAAAAAGAATAAATTACCATTTGTTAATACCTTTGAGTTGTGTTGGTGAAGTTGTCAATTCCCACCTCCACCTCTACATTGTAGTTTCGTCTATGTTCCCATCCAAATTTGATGTGTCTATTGGAATTCCCTGATTTATGGTTGTAGAGTTTATAATCACATCTACATAGTACCCAAAGTTAATTTTATGAACACTAGTAGTTAAAGATTCATGATCTAAAAGAATTATTTTTGTCGCTATGTTGATCAATTCTATTACAACATATTATTTTCCAAATTGGATATCATTATCCTCCTCTTCATCCTTTCATTGAATATGGAATCTATATCTTCTTCTTTTAATGTATCATTTGTTGTGTATAAATTATTAAAGAATATTTTTTCATGCATTGCTCTAGGGTTTAATGTTCAAATCCTCACAACTGTAAACCTTTAAAAAAAATTCTTGGGAAGAAATTGGTCTAAGGCTTTTTCTACCTAGCTAGCCAAGGTTATCTTGTCTAGTTTAGTGTAATTGTTAGTGACCATTACAACATTTTTAAAAAAATAATATTGTTTTGAAAAATTTGAAGCAAGCCACATCTAAAGGTTGGAGTGCATGGTTAAAATGGGAAGGTAAAATTATCATGTTTAACCTAGATGTTTATGCTTACTCAATTGTTTTTAGTGTGACATGAAATCCATGTCCATCTAAAATGAACAAATGTCTAGTAGCAAAGGAAATGCCACTTGGTATTAACCTCTTGAAGAAAAAACAATAATAATTTGAACAAGAAATTAGTTGTCCATGCTTTTATTTGCATAACCATACATGTTCCTTGTTTGCACAGTTTTATGTAGTCATCACACATTTTTCCTCCCCTAAAGATGTAGAACCTAAACATAAATTTTCCAATTATGTTGATAATGCAATTGATACAATCTTTGGATTTTGGTATGATGTTATATATTTGCTAGGAACTTCATTTAGTTAAAAATCCTTACACCTAACTACCCACTTGCTTATATCCCTATTTTGTTTGAATTCCAAATATGATGTGCATCATAGTTTTGTTTATTGTACAAAAATTATAAGTTGTTATAAAAGTTTTCACATGACTGTGTGGTTAGCCCTTGCGTTCTATTAATTTATAAGCCCTTTACTTGTTGAATGTTAAATTCAAAGTGTTTACGTTTGAACCAATACCATTAAGAACTCCTTAGTACACCATGTCAAAATGGTGTAACTATGGTTTAAGTTATTTCTACAACTTTCATCTTCAATTGTTGTAAGGTAATTGATAACCCAAATTTTTACATAGCCAAAGTCCAAGCTACTATAATTTCATCTTTTTATTTGTGAGGACACCACATTTCCTAGACCTTGTTTGCCATTCTGGTGATATGACAAAGAGGTTAAAGGTATGTTATAATGTATATTGGTTTACTTCAATGATGTTATCCCACTTTCAATTGCATCCATGGGTTCTTCCAAAAGCTTCATAAGTCCATCTACCTCTCTTGGTGATTGTGATGCATATGTTTAATTTACGTTGTCTTCTTTTTTTATTATAGTCTAAAAGGAGGAACATTATATTTGTTTTGTGCAGGTTGTTGTTATAAACCATGTCACCTCTTGCATGGCATAATCAACATCATTGTGTTTTAGGTCTTCCTAATCTACATTTCCAAAGGTTGGGGGTGTGTGATTTGCCCCCATAAGAAGTATGTACTTGAATTTCTTGAATATGTCCCAAAATATTTATTTTTTTGAACAGTCAAAGTAAGTGTCAAATGCATATGCCGAATTAGTTAGGTGCAAATGGGATATCATGAACAAGATCTCCCCCTTGGATGACTACTTATTGGGTGTTTATTTTAAGATATTTTTGAAATCTTTTGAACAAAAGTCTTTTAAAAAATCTTTTAAAACCTTCAAAATTTTCATCACACTATTATGTTGTGGTTTACATTAAAAAATTGTTGAAAATATGTCATTGTCAAAAAAATTCAAGTTCATTTACAAGTATTTTTACTACTCAAAACAGTGGGTACAATGTTTCAAAATGATATTGGGTATTTTTCATTCATTAGATCGATTTCAAACTTTTAAAGTATATATATCAATACATTGAGAATAACATTAATATGTGAAAAAAATTCCATTTGGAGTATTTATTTTTTTTGAAATGTTAAATACACAAATCCAAGCACTAGTTACAACTAACTGTTTGTGTATGCGTTAATGTGATTACACCCAATTGTGCATAGTAAGTAATAATAACATAATTTCTTAAAAAATCATCCCAATTTAACATTTGGTTTATTGTTTTTGTGCATGGGATGGGTATGTAGAGCAAATTATGTTTTTTCTAAGCTTGAAGAAATCTATCTCTCTTGTGATTCCTTACATTATATTTAAGAACTATAAAACTTTGCACCCAATGATAATATTGAAACTTTTTGAACTTATAGTTGTAAAGTTAATCTATTGGAAACCTTTTTATTTGTTCATTTGAATCTTGTTCTTTTACATGTTCTAGTTTTAATGTCTTTTTCTTTACTATTGTAAAACGATTTTTGTGTTTTACAAGTTCTTGTGTCTTTTTTTTATATCGTTATGACCTCTAATTTGTGCTAATCTAACTTTGTGACTTGTATAATCTTTATTGTTTAAGTTTTAACTTGACAACCTCAAGATCTAATGTATGATGATCTACTTTGATTGTCTAAAGGTTATTGATCCAGCCCATATGCTTCCTAAAATTCTATGAAGGATTTGACAATCACACTACCTAACAATTTTGACATGTTGAAAGAATGGAAATGAATAGAATTGACAATGTTTTAATTTGTATGCATGCTTAGAACCCTAAGAATTTGTTATTGTTGTTTCGGCAAGAATGCAACCATGGTGATATTGGGGGGAATTTGGAAGTTTTGTTTCCTTTAACGCCTTGATTTGAAAATCCATGGGATTCCTACATAACTTAAGTTGGGATGTCATTTTGTGCAATATAACATAATTAAGTTTTTCATATTTATGGTTTGTGTTGTGTTGTTCAATGTGACACATAGACCCCATCATCAAACCTTGTTTCTCCAAACCAAACTTGGGATTTTTAAAAACCATAATGTAAGTTCTTCCCTTAAACCAAACTTAAAACAACCCTTTGTTTGCCCCTTGCCTATTGAAATATGTTATCTTCATTTTGCTATTCATGTTAAGGCCTATCACCAAACTCTATTTTGGTAGCTCGAATATGGGGTTTTGTAAACCAATGCATGGCATTCCCAAAACCAAACACAAAAGGGAACCCTCTTGTGTTTGTTGAAATTCAATTATTTTCAATTTTATGGTCATCTCACCACCCATCACCAAATATTTTCACATTTTAAAAAAACAAAAAAGGTGTGCAAATATAATAAACTTTATGTGTATAACTAAACATATAAATCACATCCTAGTCATATGTAGAAATTTTCAAAAACACAATTTTTCATATATGACTGTTTAGTCATAGGCAAAATCTAAACACCCATACAATTGTGTATGTTTTATAGATAGCAACCTCTAGCACTGAAATTGGTGTTTGGTTATAGGCCTATATTCGATGATGGGTCTTTTTACCTTATCCCAACATAAAATGATCACCATGTTTTGATGGCATGTGCTTACCAAGTGCCTACATTAGTTTTTTTTGGAAATCAAGGGACATTTTCCCTAATGTGAAAATGTAGGCATGTGAGTGAGAATAATGTAAATTTTGGTAAATTTTTAAATTTTTTGTTGCAATAAATATTGTAAATAGCAATGATAATTTTTATTTTATTTTTGGTGTATCAAAATGATAATGTATCATTGCATCATATTCTATCATGTATTATTTTTATCATGCATCATGTTATATCATTATCATAAGTCCCATGGTACATACATATTGTGTAAGTAAAGGTGATTTTTTCCAAAAAATTACATAGATAAGCAATTATCATGTTTTAAATTATTTTTAGTTATATGGTTATACAATAATCTTTAATGTATTAAAATTATCAATACAATAAAATTTCAAACATATGGGCAAGAGACTATCACATTTCCAAGTTTATGGTAAAATAAAACAATTGTTAATTTAGTCAAAAAAACACCAATCAACTATTAACACATAATGTGTGTAATACAATAAATTTATTATTAGTATTTCACACTTTTAAAAAAAAAGGCTACATATGAAAATTTGACATTTAATATATAGTTACCACCATTTTTCAATTATAACTAATTATTGTTTATCTCATTTATACACTATGTATTTTTATGCATTACTAAACATAGGAAACATGAATTTTTTTCAAAATAAATGAACAAATGGTTGCCATGTTTCCAAGTTTATGGGTAATTTTTTTAAATGTTAATTTAATAAAAATGGACCAATATGGTACTAACATGTGATGTGAACTATACATTGAATGTATTACTAATATTTCACATTTGAAAAAGAAATTGCTACATATGAAAAATTAACACATGGTATATATTTTTCACCATTTTAAAAGTATAACCAATTATTATTTCCAATGTGTTTTTGATACAATAAGGTTTTTAAAACGTGTTTAAACATAGGAAAGGTGGGAATTTTTTCAAAATGTGGCTACAATAAGTTGCCACATTTCCAAGTTTGTGGTTAAGGTAAAATCATTGTTAATTTAGTGAAAAAGATCAATACGCTATTAACATGTGGTGTGAAACAATACATTGAATGTATTACAAATACTCCACACTTGAAAAATAAATGGTTACATGTTAAAAAAATGACATTTGTTATACATTTCTTGCCACTTTTCAACTTTAATCAATTCATATTTGCATTTTTTAGTTTAATATATTTGTTGAACTTTCAACAAGGGTTATTTGCAAATTAAGGTCACATTTTTCAAGCTTTCGCAAATTAAGTTATATAAACTTCCTTTTCACATGTTTTTTTTGTATTATTCCAAAGGTATTTTGGAACAAACTTTTAACGTTTATACAAAGTTATCACATGTCATTATGACCTAATTCGATGTAAGTGAAATATTTACATTGTTTTTAACACGTACAATTAATTTTATGTTGATTATCACAAATTTGAATGTAAGATGTATAAAAACTAATATCTTTTACAACGGTTTCTATAGCCATGGAGGGGAAATTGTTGAATTTGTATGAGCATATGCATCAAGTTAAATTATAAGCATTGGAACATATTGTTCAAACCCCATTAGATGCCAAGCCCTTTGATCATGAAGATTTCATGAAAGAAGTTGTCATTTGACACGATGAGATGTAACAAGGTCCTTGCCTTGCTGAGGTTGCATTCATCCCCACAACTCTATAAGAAGGGATGTAGAGTTGAATTCACCATCAAGACATTATATTTGTTCAAGCATGTATCAAAGTTATGTTTCATACAACGAAATCATGTTAATCAAAATTGTTTACATGTGCACGGGGATTTAAAAATGGGTGATATATATAAATTTGTTGCTCATTTATCACAAGAAATCAAGGATTTTGTGATGGAAAAACTAAAGCTCACAATGTCTCAAATCATGGCAAAACATAAGGAACATGTGAAGAACATCATGTTAGTGACATGTGAATTAAACAAATACATGTTTCTCATTGAACAAGATGTTAGGGCGTTGTTTAAGAACTATGTTTAATAAACATACTAATTACACAAAAACAATGTGAAAAATATGCACATGTGGGCCCAACAAACAATGACTTAATGTTTTATTATTAAGAAATTGAGGTGGAAATGGATGGTGGTTTCACTAAACAAAACATGCCTTTCACTTTAGATATCCAAACACCATTGCAAAATGATTGAACATGGGCACCAAAGGGATGTTGGAATTGATGCAACCTTTAAGACAAATGAGGAAAAAGTGATACATTATGTGAAATACCTAATGCATGCATGTGGTGTAATTCATTAATATACATGTAGTCAAATACAATTGAAACATTAATAGGACAAACCAAGGCACTTAAATAAATAGATTTAGAAATTTACAATTGTTAATAAATCAATCATGTCTTCATTCATTATATCTCATGTCAATGTTCAATTAACGTACCATAATACATTGATACATTACTATATTGTGAATTATGGCAATTCTCCTTTTATACCATGATGATGTTTGACCCATGGCACAATGACATTCTTGTAGCATATTGCATCACATTATGATGTAAGCACAAGGACTTGAAGTCATGGATACATGCTTTAAATGAAAACATTCACAAAACTTGCCCATCACGACATCCCATGGAGATAGATCACACTATATTTCTACGTTCCCATGTTCCCATGGAAATATTTTTTTGATGGGAAGGATCAGGAAAATACAAAAACACGAGGAGGAAAGGGACAGATCAGGAAAATTCAAAAGAAACAAGAAGGAAAGAATGGAGGAAAGAAAAAGAAGAGATTTTTTACATACGTGGAGGTTCCCATACTCCTCCTGTGTTCTCCATTGGTTGGGAACGTCCTCAGCCTACCTCAGGAGAGCCCCTTGTGTGACCCTCCTTCAGGAGAACTTCCCACTCGTATGGGAACCTCCCCTACAACAAAACTAGGCAGCATTCCAAAAATATTTCTAGTGTCCTGCTTGACCTCTAGCCAAATTTGGCATATTCTCTAGTGGATGATCGCCAAATCTACCTACTTGACAAATTTGAAGGAAAAAAGAACCCGATTGTGACAGAATATTCCCCCATATTATATTACGCATTTTGGCGAAATACCGCTCATTAATTTTTTTTTGCTTTGAAGTGGTTCTAGTGAGATTATGCTATTTCCGTACTTATTGCAGGAATTTACGGCGGGTTTTTGGCGAAAGGGTTGGACCCGGAGTATCGGTCGGGTGGGTTGGAGAAAGGAAAGGAAAGGAGGGGAGCGCCAAACCCTAGAAGGTAGAGCGCGCCTCTTGCACATCTCGCGCTTCATCGCGAGCGAGCTGTTTGGATTACCCTTCTGGTTGCGCGTTCGGGTGCGCCTGTAGTTGCAGATCGTAGGGGTGGGGGACGGAAGAAGAAGAGGAGAAAGCGATGAACCAAGATCTGAATGGGGTTGAGGTATTATCGGAAGTGTAGGAGCTGGGGTTAGGGTTTGAGAGGAGGGAGCGACGAGGAGGACAAAGAAGAGCGGTGAGGGAGGAGGACGAGAGATGGGAGTATTGGCGGAGGGTAAGATAGTGAGGCTCGTGGAGCTTTACAAATGGAGGGAACTGCCATTACGGTTGGATGTGTGGCCGTTTGCGATTCTTTACGTGGCTTGGGTGACAGGTGTTGCCACTAGTCTGGATGCCACAGACGCCGGGATTGTGCTGGCGGCTCTCGTTGTCCTTCACATTCTTACTTTCCTGTTCTCCGCCTGGTCTGTGAATTTTCGATGCTTTGTGCAGGCCACCAAGGTAAAGATCGCATTTTTTCTCTCTCATACCCTATTAGTAGGACCTCGTTTTCTTTGCAGTCCTGCCTTGGGGAACGAGAGCGCGAAGTTTTTGAGGTCGACGTGATGAAGCTCTTTTGATGGTGGTGGACGTTTTTTGCTCGTCTTTGTTTCGACAGGTCAGTGATGTGCATCAGGCTGATGTCGTGAAAGTCATTCCTTCGAAATTTTCTGGCTCCAAGGAAGTCGTGCCTTTGCAAATGAGGAAATTGGTAAGCATCTATGCACAGAGAGAGAGAGAGA
>Ga0116227_10016508_pt1 | contig 10580 bp, 5 predicted proteins | sample S1TSphgellanicum_FD_89693 | JGI IMG/M metagenome (GOLD analysis project Ga0116227, IMG submission 89693) | Host-associated microbial communities from peat moss isolated from Minnesota, USA - S1T2_Fb - Sphagnum magellanicum MG | ecosystem: Host-associated > Plants > Peat moss > Unclassified...
GAAAAATTTTGATTTAGAAGAGAGGGAGGTTGGTGAAAAAACAACTCAAAAAAAAAAATGGGGAAAAAAATAAAAAAAAAAAAAAAAGAGCCCGGGGGGGGGGGGGATCCCAAAAGTTGAAGGGGTGCCCCTCCTTCCCCCCGGGGCAGATTTTCAAAAAAAGAATTGAATTTTTTTCACCATGTTTTTACATGGTTCTAAAGGGAGGCATTTTTAACCAACTTTTTTAACTTTCTGGACAGGCTCTAGAAACATGTCACCATTCAATGCTAAATCGCTCTTGGGATGCTCACATATGACACAATATTAGAAATTTGACAAAACACAAGAATGAATATATATAGTTTTATTTATTTGGTTGCATGTATATGGCATTTGAGAATATTCATATAAGTGATGCATCTACACATTTAAATTTATCATTTTTTGATGTTACAACCTAATTCGTAAGAAAATCATTTAATCTTAAAGGCATTGCAAAATCTTAAAGGGTCTTGAAGTCCTTTCAGTTTCTCCTCCCATCACCTTCCCCCCCTTAATTATGATAGTTAAATAGGATTGCATTCTAGGTGATCACCTCCATAGGAAAGGCGTAGAGACATTCCATCATGCTTGTAGGATGGCAATCTTAGTTTTCTTTGATGTTGTAAATTTCCTTTTAGCCATTAGATTTTGTCCTAGGTGATAGAACATTGAAATAATTCTTGTGAAAGTTTTTGATTTACCATACCACAACAAGTATATAATGTCTCTAGTTAGAACCCTTTTATCCAACCAAAACCAACCATATTAGAAACCAATTTTGTCTTTTTCTCTACAAATGACATTCTAATGATAGGTTATGCCTCACATCATTTTTGGGCACAAACAATCCATAATAGCCATCCTCAATCTAAGGTGTATTTTTTATGCAAGCTATAAGATAAGTGGTTGGCAAAACCTTGCCTAGGTCAAAGTATGATTTCAAATACAACGCATAAACGGATGTGGCATTACGAACATAATAGCATATAACATTTTTCAACCTATCATGATTACATTCATTATAATCTTTTTATACATTCCTTTTCACCTGTCCCTTTAGTTATATGAAGAATAGAACTAATACATCTTCAAAAATAATAACACAAACAATTGTTATTTATAGTTCAAATTTTCAATGATGATGATTCATCAAACTTACTTCAAGACAACTTTAGATTCCATAAGTCATAAGTTGGGACTTGAACAATTTTAAATTGGAATTTGTTTAGCCCCTTCCCTAATAAGAGCCATAGAAAGGTGTTCTTTTTTATACCCCAATATTATGCTCAACACCATATTCATGAGCAGATTTTCAATACCTTATTCACCAATTTACATCTTGTTTATCTTCATTATAATTGAATCTTAGTCCAATTGTTGAATTGAATTGAAGTGGAATTCAATTCAATTCAAGTTGCATGCAATATCATTCAATATTTTTGTTTGAATGGAACTTAATTCTCACAAAATGAATTTATTTTTTTCATCAATTGATTGTCACTAGTAGTGCATAGCAACAAGGGTTTAATCATCAAATTTGACAAGCAATACAACATCCCCAATCATGGTTGATAGAAAAAATATTTATAGACTCCAATTAGACCATTTATAAATGCAAAAAATGATATCTTTTTCTAATATGAACATGGTGTTATTGCAATGTTAAAATAAAGGTTGAACATGCAAACTTTGATATTTAATTTAATAGATGGACTTCACAAAACTACCAATTTGCACAAGAGTCCATATTAATTTATTGAAATAAAAAAAACCTTTTATAGGAAAGGAAATTATTATAGTTCATTTTTTATGCCAAATAGAAATTTAAAATTATAACAATTTTAAAATGTAATACAATTTTTTTTATAAAAATTGATACCTTGTTAGAAGTCATTTTCCTTGTAATTTACGGACACCACATGTGCCATTTTTGATCCACCTGTATATTACCCCAACATTGAAAGTTGTGAAAACCTAAAAATGAAACTATCACAATGTCTTTTGAAATATGTTAATCATAAGTTTTGAATGGAGGCAAGTGGCATGGCCAATAATGTTAATCTAAAGAAACAACTTAAATTTTTTCCTCAAGTGCTTTGATTTCAAGAAAAAAGGTGTCTCTGTGGTGTTATAATTTGTTGTGCATTGAAGAGGGCTCATGTGTTTGTTGGAAATGGTGACCATTAAAGATTACAAAGGATGCTAAAACCACATGCCTACTTTTGTGTGGTGAAGGTAGTTCTTGTAGATATAATTGTGAAAAAATACACATAGTAAGCTGAAATTACATATATATAATATGTTGAAAACGTTTTAATAAATAAATAAATTATTCAACATGTTTGTATTGAATCTATTTGTGCATTACAATAACTGGACAACAATTGTAGGGTACAACAACACACACATTATTAAATTTCACTACCAACCCACCTGTTCTACACCCACTTTTTTTACAACCAAGCACAAGGACCTAGTTGCCTTTCTTGTTCATAATACATACACATTCATACATATATTCTTCTTTAAGCAAACTTGGTTTGGTTAGTTCAAGCTAATGTTTGGTGGGTATTAAAAACAAGGTTGCCAACCCCACATCCCAAAAGGACATCCTAGGGACATTGCATGGGACATCAACATGTCAAATGTCCCAAATCCAATTAGCATCCTAGTAAAAAAGACTTGCATTCTAAATTCAAGGTGTTTTGGTTTGGGGACATCCCAATCTAATATGGTTGATAATGGTAGGGATGATTAGGCGAAAGAGCAGGACAATGGGGAATGGGGGGGAATGGTATGGCAAATAATGTGGGACAATGAGATGCCATTGACAAGGGACCACAATGGGGATGCACCATGTCAATGGACAACAGGGCAATGTTAGGAGCATTGGAATGGAATTGTTTTTGGTTGCATGTTGGACAAACAAGGATGACGAGGTGGATATAACTACCAGCGGGAAAAAAAATTGCAACAACAACAAGTGGTGGATGAACGGGGCATGATGGATGAACAACAAAGATGGCAAAGTGCATCGTGAGGTGAATGATAAAAACATTAAGTGAACAAATATGCAACAAGTGTTCATGTTCCAATCTTTTTGACAATCCTCCCATCACCATGTCAAGTTCCCAAGTCATTCCCTTATTCTTATCATTCCACATCTTCTCTAATATTCCAAGATTTACTTGTTGTTCAAACATTATCCTTGGCATTTGAGTACATTTGAACCATAGCTTAGACAAAAAAGGTAAATTTAAGTTTTTAAAAAATGACATTGAGAAATTTTACCAATTTGAAGGGGGGACATAAGCATGTTAAAGAAGGTCAAAAAAATATCCAGACGCAAAAAAACAAAATTGTCAACTTTGGAGGTTAAAAAATAGATCACTCTCTTTGAAAATTGACATTTAAACTACATGATCATATGTAGTATAACATGAGAAAGTTTTTAAAAGCTTAAGATGTTGTGTTTAATTTTTTTCTCACCTACTTTCAGTGACTTTTCTTTATTTGGTGTTGTTGTCCTATTTTGCACAAAATAAACATAAACTATAACCAAGACCTTTCATTTTTTTAATTCATTCTTCTGGCTCTTTCAAATTATTTTTAAAGCACATATTACCATGTTACAAACACAAAATGAATTTGTAATTCATATTGAAAAGTAGGTTTTTGGTGCTTCAAACCTATATTTTAAAAAACTATTTTTAGAAGGTTTAAGATTGTCATAATTAAAATATTCAAGTTCCAAAAAATGTGTATCAATATGCATGATGGCTCAAATATTAATAACATATCATTTGAATAGTTTGATTTGGAAAAAGTATCAAATATAAACTTGCAATAAATAAATAAAATAGCTCAAATAATAATATAGATTGGGGATGACCAAATATGATTTATATAATATAGTAAGTACATCCCAAAATTTATACCATTGGTAAAAGGCTTAAAACTCAAAAGTGAAAAATCTACTATTCACCCACTTTTACTTAAATTTAAATAAGAATCTACAATTGGTCTACTTTAGCATGATTGTGCCTAGGGATATCAACAAACATACAAGGGGGTCTCATTTAGTTATATCTATCCTACATTATTACAAAACCATAGTCTTTATGCTAGTAGCATCATGACTAAATTGACTATAAAATCAAAGCTACTAATCTAAAATGACTACTTATGTTTGATTTGATTATCACCAAAATTATGTATGTTCATTATGATTTTTAAAAACTATTTAGTCAAATGAAAACTAACTTTTCAATGAAAAAATGAATTGGATCTCAGATTTCAGTTCAAGAAGTTGGGGCACATTCTTTGTGTTGTTAAAAAAAACCCAATGAGCTGGATGGACATGAATTTCTAATTTTTAGACCTAAGGTGTAGGAGATATTGAACTTTGAAAAATGTTTTTCACTGAAAACTCATTAACAAATGAGAATTTTTTTAGAGAATACATTGCATTATGTTAAATGAAAACAAATGCAAATGCACAACTTGCATTGGTTCTCATTTAACATTGGTTCAACAACAACAAATACATCTTTAGTGACAAAGGCAATAATCGTGGTCTTCCAATCTTGATGCACTACCCATACATGTTGGCCATTTATCTCAAAAGCCAAATGTTATACTCCAAAATTAAAATCAGGTATTCATTTCATTTGGATGTTTTCATACTTGCACTTAGGCAATGACCTGAAGGCCCAAAAAGGGTTTGCAATAAAGTTGGAAGATTGTTCACAATACATGTTGTATAAATCACCTTGACAAACTTTGATAGTAGTCATAAGGTCATTATGACTAGAAACTTGACTAAATTTTATAGAAAGTCAACATAAAAACAATAATTTTGTACTAATGGCACTTGACAACCCTGATTAGAAATGCCAACAAAAAGGGTAATTCTTTAACTTGATAACCATGGTGTCGTAAAATCAAAATACTTGTTTTAATATATCATAGTACTTTTTAGGTTCAACACAAATTATATTATTTTCACTTTCGCCATATTTTTCAGAAAAAAACAATATTGAATGTCAAAAAGCTTGAAAATTCAATTCAAGTGGCCAAATTCAAACCCACAATTAGTTCAACAAAGTAATGAAGCCTTTCATTAGTCTAACCAAAAACATAGCAAGAAACTAATGAAAATATTAACAATATTATTGAATTTACTCCTTATATGCCGAAATGTTCAAAATCAAAGACTCAAGTGCCAAATTAGAATCTTCAAATTATATTAATTATTCAGCACATCAATGTTGAACCTAAGAAGGCATTACAATATAATTATTGTATTATAAAACCAAAAAAAAAAAACAAAACAAAATCAAACAACTTGTTATAAAACAACAATTTTTATCAATTCTTTCATGAAATTAGCTAATTCTTTGAATGTTTTGAAATAATTAGAACTATAATTAGCAAAGTTGTCAATTTTAATTAGGTGTAAATAATGAATAGTATATAACTTTCATATTGGGATTTGTTCACCTAATATTTGCAAAGTTCAAAAAACCACAGTGTCTAAACATTTGAACCATAATTGTCTTTCATAATTAGGCATGAAATTCATGAACTATAATGTCACAATAGAGTTTTTAATCCATGTTTCATTACCAATTTGAATGTCTTTGTAAAGTGAACAAAATTGGGTATCAATTCCAAATATTTGCAAAATTTTATTTTGACAAGCCTTCAACTAATGAAAAATAAATAATGGTTGTTAAAAAAATAGCTACAACAATTCCAAAACCATGAAACTTCCCTTACAACCAATATAGGTCTTAAAAATTAAACACACATTTAATTAATTCTAGACTTTGAAACATGCCAAAAATAAAAACAATCAATTTTGAGAATTGAAAGAAAAATAGAATAACATTTTCAACCTGATGGCCACCAAACAAAGTGTTGAAACAACAAATCTTCATAATAATGTTTTTTCACCCTCATAACAATTAACATACATGACAATAGATAAACCTGGTGGCCATTAAAATTTAAGAATTGGATCATATCACATAACTAAAAACCAAAAAGGATGTCAGATGTTAGAAATAATTCGTCAAAATCAAGCATTTTTTTTACTACCATTTAAAACTAGTCATTTTTCCCTCATATGAATGTCAAAAAACTTAAAATAAAAATTCATTTGATCCAATTTTAAATTTTGGTTTTAATTTAAGACGTTTGAAAATGTGCACCAACTATGTTAGATGGAGCCAATTTTGCAAAGGACTATGAAAAGGATTCATATAATAAAAGAATTTTCATTGCAAAAAATATAGATCATAAGAACATATTAACCAAACTCAAAAAACACTCATACTTTTCAAAATGTGGAATTCTAAAACTTTAAAAATTCGAAGAATGTTTCAAAATTATTTTAGAATTTTAGAGCTTCAAGAGTCCTTTACCACATATAAATGAGTTATAATGTACATGATGTATGAAGAAAAAGTTACAACTTAGAGTATAACAAAACTAAAGATAGTGAAATTTTTATTTTTGGTGATGATTTAAGATTTTGATCATTTTTCAAAATGGAACATTGAATTTGTTTAAAGAATTTGCACACTTTTAAAATTTTATATTTATTCAATAATGACTAACCAAAAAAATGTGATTCATGGGGAACATTTAAATTTTTTAAAAAACAAGTTATCAAAAATTCATTTGCATGTAAAAGTGTTTTTTGGGAAAAAGGACGTGTAGTCCTTTTCCAAAATAATCCCTTTAGCTCCTAGTGACAGGTTTTGACCCAACTAGAAGACCTTTAAAACAAGGGAAAATTTAATTTGGTCCTTCTTTGTTTCATGGGTATTTGTAAGCTACAATGATCCACACTCGACCAAGTTTATTTTGAATCCCTAATATTATTTTTCATAATGTCTTTTTTATAAAGTAAAAATTTTAAGTTATGAATTTGTAAAAACAATCATCTTTTCCAATGAATAATGAACTTGACCCTATAATATAAACTAAGTTACAATCTTCATGAATTGCTTTTTAAAAATTCTACAAAATCATGACATGGAGGACTTTGCCATTTTGTTGATTTTTGGTTTTAGTAAAAGTCCATAAAACTTTCGTATGATGTTGAAATGGTTTAGAAGAGTTCATTTTGAATTGCACACTACATTTATAAATTTTAAAGAATACATAATTTGGGTTATATCATTACATACCATGATTATAATGAATCCATTTCCATCATCTATAGGGATTGTCACGTTGCAACTTGTTTACAATTAAAAATCCCCCATTTGCTATAAAACTTTTGGTTTCAAATTTTTTCAATTTTGTATCGAACGAGATTATATAAAAATCATAAGATTGAGTCCCTTTTCATAAAATTAAAAACATGATTTGACATGAGACACATTTTAATCCATCAGGGTGAAAAAAAAATGATGTTGTGATGTTCAAAAGTAAACATTTTAACTTGCAAACACTCGAGCATGTGCATCCCAACTTTTCATTTTGTCCCCAAGTTTCGCCAAATTAGATCCTAGTAGCCTTTAGTTTGAAGTATTTTACAAAGAACTCTAATATCTTGATTTGATGGGAAATAGTTCAATTGCAATAACAATTATGCATGCAATCCATTCATGACACTCATTAGTCATATAAAACATATCAACTAAGGCTACAACTAAGATTTGTTTCTATGCAACTATCTACAAATACATTTTACTAAAGTTTGAAGCACATAACTATATGTTCTTTGGTTAAGATTATTGAAGGTAATCAATGAAAATTTATACGAATGATATGCCATGGATGTAGTTTATTCATGGTGATGAAATAAATTATATTGATAAAGTAAATGTTTCATGTAGAAAAAAACAAAGCATCTATGACTAAAACGTTTTGCAATTAATGTCCGAACTTGGTTATGGAATCATATGAATTCTAGTCATATGTGTTTTTAATCATAATTATGTGAATTTAGTCTTATTACATGATTATGATTTACAATTATATGACAAATAATCATGAAAAGTAGTTAGGCTAGGTAGGTTAAGTAAGTTCCGCTTAGCAAGTATCACTAGAAAAAATCTTCAAATATATCACTGAGTTATGACTAGTATTTTGGTCATAAAGGACAAAAATAACTAATAGATTTAAAGTCATTATAAACAAATTGTTTAAATCAATCGTCATTTAGGATATGATGTGGCACATGTTGAGTGCAAACGGGCTAATAGGAACCACTTGGCACTCCCTTAAGTGACTATTTTGAGGAATATTCTTGAAAAAATCTTCAAAATTTTTTTTAGATCTTTAAAAATTTCTTTGTACTATTTTGTTAAGGTTTGTGTTGAAAATTTGCCAAAAATATATCATTGTCAAAGTTTTCCAAGTCTATTTACAAGTTTTTTTATTGTTTAAAAATGGTGGTTACAAGTCCTTTTACACTACTTTTGAAGGTCCAAATGTTCATATTTTGGACATTTATAAAATAAGATATTAAATTTGATAATGTGTTAAAAATTTAACTTATTTTCAAGTTAAATTTTATAAAAACAATTTGGTGTAAAAAACACAAAATTAAGCAGTGGTTACGACTGCTTTTGGTTCCTATTAACAAAACTGCAACCACATTTCATTCATTAGTCATAATGGACATATGTGAAGTCATTAATGATAATTTAATCATTGTGTAATTATTTTTTATTATTACAAATTGGACAGTCCCAAAAAACTTGGGCAACATTAATTTTTGTAATTATAATATTTATTATCATAGATTTATTATACATAAAGTTATGAATAATAAGATTAATTAATTAATTAATTAATTTTTATTTCAACATTTTTCATCCTATCAATTTTTGACACATTTCACCACCTAAGCTAGGTTAAAAACCTAGTTCATGTGGCTAAGTAAACCATTTAATCTACTTAAGTAAGCACCTAACCTAGGTATTCTAAATAAATGAGGAATATTTAATCAATATTTCATTGTTGAACGCAATGAATGTCATTTGTGAAGTTTGATCCTTGGACCCCAAGGATGGAATTCAATTCATCTACCATCAAGCCACCCCGCTTGTTATATAAATAATCTAGTGTTTGTTATATTTAGAGCATACTTCATTTAAACATTACACAAAACCTTTTTTTGATAATTTGTCCAAATGAAACAATTCAAACTTTATTCATAAAATTCTTTCAATAATGTACACAATTGTATATATTTTTAGAATAACATATAACTTCATTTCAAAAGAAAAATATTTGAATTGTTATTGAATAGCATTTAAATGACCATTCTATGGAAAAAATAAATTCAAACACATGATTTGTAAATGGAAAAACCTTTGTGGGTAATAAAAATTTAATAAAATATATCTTTCATATCTTAAACTTTCATTTGATTAAGGAATTTATATTATACATTTTTTCCCAATATATCATAATTTTACTAATAACTTTTAATTTAGACATATGAATCCATATTTTTTATCCACATAAAATATTTATAAATGGACCATAAATCAATTATATTTTAAATGTATATCTTAAATTTTTTTATACTAGTCCTATTAAGTATGATGTATAACTTTATTCCAAATATTTTAATTAAGCTTTCAAAATAATAATTAATATAATAATATTAATTAATTTTTAAGAATTTAAAATTTACTCATTTTTACACATGTAAAATGTATTTATTTATTTATTTACTCTTAATTTTATGATAAGAGATCAATGTACAAATAAATTATATATTTCCTTACACATCTATTTGATTTTTAAATTAAATATAAAAAATTATTTATAGTATATCATATTCTTACCATTAAAATTATTTCAATGTATAATAATTAATATATTCACATAAAATATTTTTAATGGATCATATATCAAGTATATTTAATAAAAATGTAATAAAAGTTCTCACATTTTCAAATGATATTTTGGACATTGACATCACTTTGTCATCAATCATGGATGCCATATGGATGAAAAATTGCAATGAAAAAACAATCATTCCACTATTTTAAAAAATGGTTTTTTATTAACAAATATAGTAAAAAATACCCAATTTGAATAGGGGTCAAAAATGCCACTCTATCATTTTATACAAGTCGATTTTGAAATATCCATTGTGACCAAGGTGGTTTTTTTACTTCAACACATCATTACAAAACTATGAGGTACGAAAGTAAGTAGGTTATAGGAGATAGGTGGGTGGGTGGTTAAATAATATGCATGTAAGTAGGTGGGTGCATTGGTAAGTAAGTAGGTTGTAAAATTATAAATGGGAGGTAAATATGTAATAGGCGTAAGATATCCCATTTGATTAAAGGACATTGGTCATTTTGATTAATAATGTGAATTTCTTATGTTTAATTTTATTAGATGTCCCATTTGATTAAAGCCCATTGGCCATTTTCACTAAGGTTGTCTAACTTAATTAGATGTATTTGTCAAATAAATCACTTTAGTCAAATTGATTGATCATAAAGTACATGTTTCAAGCTTTTAATCAAAACTAGTGTGAACCCGATGCACAATGCACCCGTCGAGCAAAA